>FWPU01001315.1_pt1 | contig 39001 bp, 30 predicted proteins | sample 2228361 | NCBI WGS metagenome assembly FWPU01 (sample SAMEA103939777, study PRJEB20133) | metagenome | reverse complement strand
CGGATTTGAGTGAGCAGAAAAAAGCATTAGAAACGGTTGTCGAAACCCAACAGATGCTATCGGTTTTATTGAAAAATTTACCGGGAATGGCTTATCGCTATTCTCTGAAAGAGAGAAAGATCACTTTTATCAGCCCGGGTTGTGTGGAATTGACTGGTTATTCACCAGAAGAATTACTGGAAGGAGACTCCATTCAATTTCAAGATCTTATCCATCCGGATGATCGTAGTGAGGTAAGGAAGGCGATTGAAGAAACTGTTATTGGAGGAAAACCATACCGTGTGATTTATCGCATTCGGACTGCAAATCACCAGACTCGTTGGGTGCTCGAACAAGGAGTTGGAGTTACTAGTAATGGTGGGGCTATTCATACGGTGGAAGGGTATATTACCGATATTACAGAGGTGAAGAAACGAGAACAGGAAATGGAGGTCGTGGCTTCAATTAGTGCTGTGATGCGCTCTGCCAGGGGAAAGACTGAAATTTCCAGCATTGTATTGGATCAAATCGCCCGGCATTTAGATGCCGATGGCGGTGCGCTGGCTTTCCGGGAGCCGACCGGATTGAGTGTTGTAGAAATGGCAGTAGGAATTCTCCGCCCGATTCAAGGATATCGTTATAATCGTGGAGAAGGTCTGATTGGTAGAGTGATAGAGGGTGGTTTACCGATTTTTGGAGATGAAATTGGCCTGGATAAAAGCCTGCACATTGCAGATATTGAAAACCGCACAAATGCTGTTATTTGTGTTCCGCTTCTCGAGCGGGAACAGGCAATGGGCAGCTTGCTTATCGTTCGAGAGAGTCCTTTTTCTCAAGATGAGGTGAGATTAATCACCTCTATTTCTGATATGGTTGCCACGGCAATACGCCGTATTACATTGTATGAACAGACTGAAAAGAGACTGCAACAGCTGGTGGCCCTTCGCACCATTGAAACTGCTATCACTTCCAGTCTTGATTTTCGTTTCACTTTGAGCATTTTGTTGGATCAGGTTGTTTCTCAATTGAATGTGGATGCCGCCGATGTTTGGTTATACGATTCGAAAACTCAGCGTTTGGTTTTTGTTGCTGGGTGGGGTTTTCGCAGTCTGGAGGTTCGGACAGGACCCGCTCCAATAGGATGGGGATTGCCGGGAAGGGTTGCACAGCAGCGGTCACCGTTATTTGTCTCAAACATTTCTGAGTGGGAGGGAGAAAAGGACCATATCATTCCCCTCGAAAAAGAAGGTTTGAATTCCTATTACGGGACACCCATTATCGCCAAAGGTCAACTGCATGGGGTTTTGGAGGTGTTTCAACGGCATATCTTGCGGCTGGATGCCGAAAAGCGCGAATTCTTGAATTCGCTTATATCCGGCGCTGCTATAGCGATTGATAATGCGCGGATGGTCGAAGACTTACAAAAAACCAACCGCGAGTTGGCTGCAGCCTATGATCAAACTATTCTGGGGTGGTCTATGGCACTTGAAATGCGCGACGCCGAAACCGAAGGCCATACCCGACGGGTTGCCGAAGCGACGGTAAAATTAGCGCGGGAAATGGGGTTAAGCGAAGCAGAACTGGTCAATGTGTGGCGAGGAGCTGTTTTACACGATATTGGGAAGATGGCCGTCCCCGACACGATTTTATTGAAAAAGGGCGAATTAACAACTGAGGATTGGAAAATCCTTCGTAAACACCCATTGTACGCTCAATCCATGCTTTCTGGAATTGAGTTTTTGCAGCCCGCACTGGATATTCCCTCTTTTCATCATGAACACTGGGATGGGAACGGTTATCCGCTCGGTTTGAAAGGGGAACAAATCCCACTTCCGGCGAGGATTTTTGCAGTTGTAGATGTCTGGGATGCGCTCCGCTTCGATCGTCACTATCGAGCGCGCTGGGAAGAAAAGGAAGTTGTTGAATATATCGCTGGATTGTCTGGAAAACAGTTCGATCCACGGGTGGTTGAAGTATTTTTACGGATGCTGAAAGAGGGTAAGTTATAATCATAAAACAATGGATTTACATTACTTAACTTCCAACAATCATCTGCAAGACTGGTTATTGGCATTAGGAGCCTTATTGACTGCTTTTGCCTTACTTGAACTGTTGAGAAGAATTCTCATTTCGGTCTTCCAAAGAAAATCAGAGATTTCTAAATTTCAAAGCATTTCGGTGATTTACCGACTCGTCCAGAAAGTAAAAGGATGGTTTTTATTGTGGTTGAGTATTTATGTTGGAAGTTTATTTTTGGATTTAAGTGAATCAGTCCATTCGATTCGTTCAATTATTACTGTTACAGTCATAATATTACAAATTGGTTTTTGGACATTGGGTTTAATTGATTATTGGGTTGAGCAAAAATCTATTCGTGAGGATGTGGGGGGAGAACAAAAAACAACTCTGAATGTTTTGGCGGTGATTCTCAAAATCGCGGTTTGGATTTTTGTCTTGTTGATCATACTTGATAACCTTCCCGGTGTTGAAATTACCACGCTCATAACCGGTTTGGGAATAGGAGGCATTGCGGTTGGTTTAGCGGTTCAAAATATTCTCAGTGACTTATTCAGTTCAGTAACCATTGCTCTGGATAAACCTTTCGTCATCGGTGACACGATAAAAACCGGAGAGTACATTGGCACTGTGGAGAAAATCGGCTTAAAAAGCACTCGTTTAAGAAGCATCAGCGGTGAACAATTGATATTCTCCAATTCGGACTTACTTGCCAGTCGGATTCAGAATTTCAAACGGATGGAACGCAGAAGAGTATTATTTACTTTGGGCGTTACTTACGAAACCCCTTTGGAAAAGATTGAAAAAATTCCCCATATTTTGGAAGAAATCATTTCGTCCAAAGCCGAAGTCACTTTTGACCGGGCGCACTTTAAGGAATATGGTGCATTTTCGTTGAATTTTGAAATCGTTTATTTTGTAGAAACCAGCGATTATCGGTACTTTATGGATATTCAACAAGAAATTAATATCGAGATTTATCGAAGATTTAGTGAAATGGGTATTGAATTTGCATACCCAACGCAGGTTATTTATGCTCGATCAAATCCCAATTGAAGGAAATCAGTTTTCGCGAATTTGCTCAATAACGGCGCGATAGAATTCTTCCTGATAAGGGGCAGGTCCGCCCCTGATAATCTCTCGCACTTTTCTGCGCGTCCATTCCACCATACGAGTACCGGAAGGATTATCTGGTGAGCTATATTTCTCAAGGTTAAAAATTTTTGTCGTATCCGCAACAAACAGAATACGCCGGTCAGGACGGTAAATTAACGCGGAAAAATAGGTTTCACCATCAAATATGGGTTCCGGCAATAAAATCATCGTAATTAGAATTCGACTGGCCGGTTCGCGAAAATAATAATTCAATCCAAACGAGTCGCGTTTCAATTCTGGGGTACATTGTTCGCCGGCTAATTTCCAGTAAAAAGATAAAAATTTATTGCCGTCACGATGTAAGAATTGCAAAAATTGTCCGGGCGAGTTATGAAATAATGAGGGGATAATCTCATCGGCGAATATTTGAGATTGGGTTTTTTCCGTGCTCATTTCTTTATCACCAAATAAACAATAATCTGTTTTTTCCCGGTTGTTAAGTAATTGTCCAATGTGAATAAGGAAAGGAGACCACTCAGGGTGTTCGAGATGCGGTCATTTGGGTAATTTCAAAAGCCGCACGCAGACCGGATTCGATCGCTCCCTGTATCCATGCATGAAATAACGAAGTGTGTTCACCGGCGAAGCAAATTCGGCCTTCGGGATGGCGAATATGGTCATAGAGAACGGTTTGTTGACCGGGGTCAAATAGTGCAAAGGCGCCGCCCGCAAATTCGTCATCATGCCACATGTAGGAATAACCGACTTCAAATTCATCCTGCGCGGGTGGGTGAATTGCAGTGACATTTTCAAGTGCCTGACGAAGCCTTTCTTCCGGTGGAAGTGACCCCCAGCGTTGAGCATCTTCACCCCAAGTATAGGAAGCCAGTAAAACTCCACGTCCGTTTGGATGGCTTTGTTGAGGATAATACAAATTGCGTATAGCCAGATCCGTAACAGTGCTGCCTCCGACAATGCCTTCCTCTTCCCAGAAACTTCGACGGAATTGAAGGAAAATTTTTGCGGAGGCGTCGTAGTGCAATTGCCGGATGGCTTTTTGCTTGCCAGGGCTGAAAGGAGGGGTTACTTCCAGATGCCGTAAAACCGGAAAGGGAAGGGCGATGATTGCAAAATCACCTGTTACGGAATGTTTGCCGGAAAATGAACGGAGGTGAAATGTTACCGAGGTGTTGGACTGTTCGATGGCGATTATTTTTTGACCAAACCAGATATTTTCTCGAAGTTCTCTCAAAAACGCATTGGGGAGTTGATCCATACCTCCTTCAATGGTGATCATGTCTTTGTAATATTGCCCCACTTCTTCTCTCAATAATTCCAGAAACGATGAATTCATGATGGCTTCCTGGTTATAGAGCAACCCAAAGCGCTCGATAGCGGCCTCGGACCAGCCCTTGATTTCCAAAAATTCACGGACAGAATACTCATCATATTCACGGAAAATATAGTCCCATCCGTCAGAACCCTCTATTTCAACCTTCCTGATAAACGGTTGAATTGTGTCCAGCCAGAGTTGTTCGGCGCTTTTTTGTTTCTCCGCATGAGTTAATTCATACCCAAAAAATTCGCTCGCCTGATCTATTTCACGCATCCGGATTTTTTTACCATTGAAGCAGGCAAAAGCCATAGGATTGTGGTTGAAGAAAGGAATGGTCTTTAGCCCGAACCTGGAAATATACGCCAGAGTCAGGGAGTGATTGACGGGAATACGCATGGCGCCGGCTTCTGCAAATAAGCCATCTGAGAAGGGGTGACGCAAAGTCAGTATGCGGCCGCCCACTCGCTGTTGAGCTTCGATGATTTGAACCTCATAACCAGCCCGCTTTAATTCACTGGCTGCCACTAAACCAGCCATACCCGCTCCCGCAATAAGTATTTTGGGGGAATGGGATGTTTTTGGCAGTCCTTGATGGATCCACTCCAAATATCTGGTTTCATCCAATAATTGCAGATCCATGTTCATACCTGTGAGTTTTTATATAAAGAAGAACTATTCGGTTATAATCAGGCTGACTTTATCTTTTATAACATTTTTCTTGACTTCAAGGAATATCCAATGGGAATTGACACCGTACAAAATGGAATTGTTGTGGCGCTTGATTACACATTATGGGTAGATGGCGAGATTATTGACGCCTCGAATGGAACTCCATTGGAGTATCTTCACGGGTTTAACAATATTATTACCGGTCTGGAAAATCAACTCAACGGTTTGCGAGCCGGTGAAGAGAAAGAGATTATTGTGCGGGCGGAGGATGCCTACGGCCCGTATCATCCTGAAGCTGTCTTTGAGATGCCAAAATCGCAGTTTCCGCCCTCTTTTCCTTTCGAGATTGGTTATCCATTCCGGGTGCGCACCGAACAGGGTCAAATTCTCAATGCTCGAATTTCCGGATTGAAGGATGATGTCGTTGAAGTTGACACCAATCATCCGTTAGCTGGTAAAGAATTGCGATTTGTTGTCCGAATTGCAGGTCTCCGGGAAGCTACCGATGAAGAATTAATATCAGGCCGGGTCGGGGGCGGATGTGCTACCTGCGGATCAACGAGCGGCTGCGATAGTTGCGGGTAGATAATTTTTATTCGTAAGAAGTGAGCCGATTGCGTCCATTTAGTTTTGAGTCATACAGCGCCCGGTCTGCCCGTTGGAGAAGTTCATCCAATGACAGATCAGGTTCATTGATATTGCTTGCTAGACCCATGCTCAGAGTTATTGGAATAGTCACCCCCCCGGCAGTGATGAGTTGTTGAGCGACTGCCTGCATCAATCGTTCGGATAGCCTTCTCGCTCCTTCCTTAGTGGTTTCGGGGAGAAGAATGACAAATTCGTCACCGCCATAGCGACCAAGAATATCCACTTTGCGCAAAACGGATTGGAAACAGCGGGTGATATGAATCAATACCTTGTCACCAGTTTTATGGCCAAAGGTATCATTCATTTCCTTGAAGTGATCCACATCAATCATCACCACTGATACAGGGCGTTGGTAGCGGCGTGCCTGTTCGATAATTCGTGAGGCAATTTCCAGAAAGTAACGTCGGTTGGCAATGCCGGTCAGTGAGTCTTGAGTTGCCAGCCTTTCCAGGGCTGCCTGAGCCTTCTTGCGTTCCTCGATTTCTTTTTGTAGAGCTACATTTCTGAGCTGGTAGATCTCCGCATCTTTTCGGGCGTTTTCTACCTCATGAATCACTTCCAGGGTTCTTAATCGGCGGTCTTTCTCTTCGTTGTAAACAATTTGATAAGCCGAAATGTAATTCTCGTATGCTTCAAGAGCTTTTTGGAAATTTCCAGTTTTTTTATAAGCCTGAGCAAGAGCTTGATGGCACTCCATCTGTTCGTATTGGGCGTTGATTTCGCTCGCAATGGTCAATGCGGCTTGCAGTGCTTCGATTGCGGCCGCAATGTTCCCCATGGACAGGTGAATTTGGCCAATTTTTCGATATGCTCTCGCCAGTTCCAGTCGTTTGTCAAATTTTTTTGCGACATCAGCGGAAAGTTGAAAGAAATTGAGTGCCAGTCCAAATTCATTCCTTTTTAGATACACCTCCCCCAAGGTGTTTAGGGCTTCGACTTCTCCCCGATGAATACCCAAATTTTGATAGATTTCCACGCCGCGCAGACCGGCTTGAACCGCGCTTTGATGGCGACCGCATTCGGAGAAAGCCCGACTGAGATAGACCTGAACAGGGGCTTCCACCTTCAAATCGGTCAGGTATTGAGCCAGGTCAAGCGCCGTTTCAAGATGAGGAAGGGCTTTTTCGGCTTCTCCTAACAGGAGGTAAAGATTACCTAATTTGATCCGGGCGGCGGCTTCGCCGCTTTGATTTTTCATGCTTTGAAAGGCGGATAAGGCTCGCATCAAATACTGCAGCGCTTCTGGATAGGCCCCCATGATCATCATGCCGCTGCCGAGTCCCAGTAAAGCCTCGGCGGTTTCGTTGCTATCCACCGCCGGGTTAAAGCATTCCAGAGCGCTGATGCAGCAGGGGATTGCCTGTTCGTACGCATCCAGTTCCAGCAAGGCTTTTGCCTGAGCGATCAACGCCCTTCCCAGCACTTTGCGATGTTCCAGACTGGATGGTGCATTTTCGCCGGCCAGACGCGCCGCTTCGCGTGCCAGTTCCAGCGCCCGTTTGGGGTTGCGTTGAGTTAAGGGACCGGTTCTGCGCAGCAATGCCTCAATTTTCTCAGCAGTTGCGGGGCTGTTCATGTCGGGTTTATGGTTTGTTTGGATTTCACTCATGGTTGAATTTCCCCCTGCCATGGTGCAATTTTGATGCCGGGGAGTGAAAGTCCTATCACAATTCACTCCCCAGTGGAATTGTACCTATGGCGTACGAATTTCGGCTTCCAAATTGATTTCACCCTGTTTTTCAAAAACCAGAGTAAGAGCCAGTTTTTCCCCTGCTTTCAAATCTTTTTTGAGATTGATCAACATGATGTGATAGCCACCGGGTTTGAGCTCTACTTTGCTGTTAGCGGGTATCTCAACACCATCCACTTTTTGCATCATCATGATGTCGTTTTCCATGCGGGTTTGGTGAATTTCGACCGTTTCGGCGACGTCCGTTTTGGCGGCTATCAGGCGATCATTCTGATTAGATTGATTATAAATCACCATGTAAATTGCGCTATGCGAACCGCCCACGGAATTTTCTCCTCCTCCCATGCTGTCGGAGTTTCCCATGTTTTCGGAGTGGTTTCCCATATCACCAGAGGACGATTGGGGTGCGGCGCGTGCCCAAGCCGCTTCAACGGTGATACCGCTTTGTGCCGGAGACGAACAGGCTGCAAGGAAGATGAGTAAGGTTGTCAAAATTAATGCCTTTTTCATTGTGGAATTCTCCTGGAATGGTTGAGATTTGTTGTTTTATGTTATAATTTTATCAAAATATATCATAATTGTCCAAAAAACGGAAGGTTGTCCAATGATCCGCGAACTTCGACACCAGAAAATCATCGAACTGGTCACCCAACAGCAGGGGATCACGGTGCAAGAATTGACCAATTACCTGAAGGTATCCGCCATGACCATTCACAGAGATTTACAATTGCTGGAGGAACAAGGTATTGTTCAACGAGTACGTGGCGGGGTAGTGACCGGTACGCAGAAATTCAAGATCAATTCTCAAAAGGAGAGTTGCGGATACTGCGGGAAAGCGTGTTCCCCTCGAACGCGGTTGACCCTTTTTTCGGATTCGGGTGAGACCATTTTGGCGTGCTGTGTTCATTGTGGGATGGGTTTAATCCAGAAAGGAAACGACCTGAAAGGCGGGCTGGGAGTTGATTTTTTATACGAAACGGTTGTTGATTTACCCGGCGGGTATTACTTATTCCAACCGCAAATTAAGATTTGCTGCTCACCAGGTGTGCTGGTGTTTGCCGACCGCCAGGATGCGGAACGGATGCAGCAGGGATTTGGCGGAAAATTATTGAATTTTGAAGAATTATTGAAGAGTTTTGGGGTTCACAGGGATTTCTAATCAAAATCATCCGTCAAGGCGGATTGCTGTAATTCCTGTAAAAAGGTTTCCATATCCAGCCCATAATTCCAGACGGCATCGGCAAGGGTATCAAATTTTGACATCCAGCAGCCAACACAAACCATGCGGTGACGAAGGAATACCGGAACGGTTTGTGGAAATTGTCGAAGCAATTCATTAATTCGGGTTTCTGGGCTCATCATTTCATTAATTGATTTCATAACTTCATCATACGCTAAATTGTTTTCGAATTCTTTGCGCCATCGCAAGAATGGTTCAGGTTTCTTCTTCGGCGATTTTAACCAGACCGTGCGGATACAGGATAATCATCTTCTCGCGGCCAGCGTGAATTAAACCCTGTGATTCCCATTGCGAAAGAATGCGGCTGACGGTGTAGAGGGTTGTACCGACCATTTCGGCCAGGTCCTGGCGTGAAAGCGGAAGGTTGACTTCCACGCCGCGGGGGGTCTTTACACCCGTTTGATGGGCGAGACGCAAAATCATTCTTGCCAGCCGACGCTCTACCCGCTGGGTGGCAATTTCGGTGAAACGCTGTTGAAATTCCTGAACATGCTCGGCTAAAATTTTTACCGCGTTCATCGCCAGTTGGGGGAAACGGATGAGCAGTTGCTGGATTGCCGATTTCGACCATACCACGGCGGTACAGGATTCCATCGCCTGAGCGGAAACCGGATACCGCTCGTGGTCTGCCAGAGCCACTGCACCAAACGGAGTCACGGGTACGATGACGCGCAGCAAAAGTTGCTGCCCGTCGGCCGTATATTGGGTGAGGCGGACTTTGCCCGAGGTCAAAATGTAAAACGCTTCGGCAGGATCATCCTGGAGGAAGAAAAATTCTTCGGCATCCATTCGTTTCTGATGGGCGGATTGAAGTATGAGGTGAATATCTCCCGGTGAGATATTCTTGAATAAGGTGATTTCTTCTACTCGTGAAACGGGTTCGAACGGCATGGGATGATTTTAGCATAAACCGGCCAGCCGGAACTGATGAGAAAAGCTGGGATGTGCAATGTCATATCACGGGCATGACAAACTTCTTAACTGGCTGTTTTGATGCGTTTTTACTTGATTTTGGTTGACACGAGAAACCAATTTTGCTAGAATTTATGTTGAATTTACGCGAAATTTACGAGGAATTTACCAGATTTTTATGGATTTTTTACGGAGGTGAAAAAGGGGGAAATAAAGTTCAATTTTTGAAGTTGAGTTGAATCAATAAAACATCAAACAACCCGAATAGGAGGGAAAAATGAAAAAGAATACCTTCATAATTTCGATTTTGATATGTGTAATGATTTTATTAACATATATAGGATCCCCAACATTCGTCAAAGCTGAAGCAGAACCAACTATAGTAAGACCTGGTGATTGGAACAACTGGCGGATCCTTCCAGAAAGTGGAACGCCAATAGCAAAATTTCCAACAATGCAGTCACCCTTAGGAATTGGGGCTGCCTACATGGAAACTCCAAGCGGAGATGACCGTTTGATTTTAGGAACTCAACAATTTGCCGAGAAGCCATTTAACTTAATCACGTATTTGGAATATTCAACTTTTGTTTTTTCTGGTTCTCCAGCATCTACAGCGATTTCATTGCAATTTGACATTGACTATGACCTTTCGGATACTGACACATCTTGGCAGGGTCGCCTTGTTTTTGAACCCTATTTCAGTGGTAGTGTAAATTATAACCAATGGCAAACTTGGAAACCTTTAGAAGGAAAGTGGTGGGCTTCTGGAAGCCCAGGAAATTCGGTTTGCCCCCAATCAAACCCTTGCGATATTTCCACTCTCCTGAATTCATTCCCGAATATTGGGGTTCGGAAAGATGGTTTTGTTTGGTTCAAAGCGGGAGCTCCTTGGGCTGGATTTAAGGGGGCCGTTGATAAATTCAAGATATCGGTAAATACCGAAGATTTTACATTTGATTTTGAGCCCGCGTCAACTTTATACGTGGATGACAGTTGGTCGAGCATTTTACCTTTTACAGACCCAGATGGAAGTGGTCCGGCGATTTCGTTCGGTTTAGATTCGTTTTCGACAATTCAATCTGCGATTGATGCCATTGCACCTGGCGGGTCAATTTATATCTATCCTGGTACTTACAACGAAATAGCCCAAAATCGTTATGTTTTGGGAACCAATGGCCCGCACCAGTTTGGGCTGTTTATCGCTGATGACAAAGATGGCATTAGTCTCATTGGGGTGAACGCGAGTGGTGAGCCGATCACCGATTACAATCAGGTTCAGGCGACGATCAATACCAACGCAACCAATAATTTTGGTTATTCTGGAATTTTCGTGGAAGCCGACAACGTCACCCTGCAGGGTTTGCGGATTGGGCCGAATACCCCAAGCGATAACAAGACTATTGAAGTGATTGGCGATGGTTTTGTTTTGCGCAACTCGCACATCGCCGTACCTGATGGGGGTTCAGTCTATCTCAATGATTGGAGATTTGATGCTACAAATCAAGTCTCTCACGTTAAGTCGTATTTTATTGAGGATAACTGGTTTGAATACGGCTCCAGTGTAGATATTGCCAGTGGTGCTGGTTATTCGGGTGACATTGACAATCGAAGCATCACCGGCAATAAATTTACCGGCGGTTCAGATGTATATTGGGCGTTGGTTTCCTTCAATGGCTATGGGGAAGTCCCCTGGTTTACCCATCCAATTGGAGGCGCAATCGTTGAGGGTAATACTTTCAGCGGTAGTACACAATATATCCGGGCTCGCTCAAATTACGACAATTCCCAGTTTGATTGGCAGTCCTTCTGGGAAGAGAATACTTTCGACAAAGCGGCAGTAACACTGGTTAATGAAGCAACCTTTGATGTGCGAACCTACCAATACACGAGCGGGTCATATACATTGACCAACGTGAGAAGGATTGGATCGGTAATTCAAAATGAAATTGACAACGCAGTTGAAGGGGATACGATTCTTGTTAAACCCGGCACTTACGAAGAACAAATCGTCATTGAGAAGAACTTAACCATTACCGGTTCGGGTGACACTACCATTATCCAGTCTCCCACCACACTGGTTTCCCAATTTTCAACCACCACCAACAACAAACCCATCATAACGGTAAAAAATAATGCTGTTGCGACTTTGAAAAATTTAAAGGTGGATGGATTGGGACGTGGTAATAACTGGAATTACCGCTTTATGGGGGTGGCTTTTTATAACGCTGGAGGAACGGTTGAAGATTTGACCATTACCGGAATTCAGGATACACCGTTTTCTGGTTCACAGCATGGTGTAGCCCTGTATGCTTATAACCGGGATGGCCAGGCTCGAACTCTCAGTGTAAAAAATTCAACGATAACCGATTTCCAAAAGAACGGCATCACGATTGTAGGATCTGGCCTCACAGCCACCGTCGAAAACAATACGATAACGGGTAAAAGTGGTACCCCCATTATTGCCCAGAACGGAATTCAGCTTAGCTCTGGGGCAAGTGGAGTGGTAAAGGAAAATACGGTATCGGGAATTGCATACACCGGTTCTGGTTGGACTGCTTCAGGTATCCTTTTACTTGATGTTGGTAATGTAACTGTTGAAAATAACATCGTCACCAACAGCCAAACCAGCATCTATCTGTATGGTGGTTCGGCAACCATCATCAATAACACCATTGAAACCTCGAAGGAAGATGTTGGGGGAGCCAGTTATCTGACCGGCATCGCCGCTGCAGATCCGCCATTCCTCCCGCCGGCGCCCGTTGACCCCTCAACTTCATTAAGTGTGAGTAAGATAGGAGAGACGACTAATGATGTTTCGATCTTGGAAGAAACCGGTGATCTGGTCGTCATTCAGAACAACTCCGTTTACGGAGGCGGTGACGATTCATCTTCGGTAGGGGTTGGCGCATGGGCTGGCTACACTTACGAGGATGTGTCCTTCACAATCACGAACAATGATATTTGGGGTTGGGGTTACGGGTTGGATATCTCCAAATGCGTGTCGAGTTGTGGGACAGGTAGTTTCACTTCCATTACCTTGAAAGAAAACAAGATTCATCAAAATGGACTTGGAATGTACACCAATGTGGAGGTGGATGCCAGTCTCAACTGGTGGGGAACCATTTCCTGGTACGGTTACGGTAGCGTTACCGGTATCAAAGATTTGTTTGAGATTGGTAGTGGTGGTGATGTTGACTGGCAACCGTGGCGCGATGCGAACCTGACCCTATCGCTGGATATTCCGACAATCACTTATGCCGATGATGACAATGCCGGAAAAGCCGAGGGTGAGGCAGGTGCAAACGGTGGAACGTTTGGTTATGATGCCTTTGCCACCATTGAAGATGCCCTCAACCATGTTGCACCGGGCGGAACGGTGATTGTCGGAGCCGGAAATTATAGCGGTGATATTCAGATCAACAAAGCCGTGACGATTACCGGGCAAAACCGGCCGGTTCTGGATGGATGCTTCTGGGTCAACGCGAATAACGTCACCATCCAGGGATTTGAAATCCGGAATGGCCTTGCTTCCACAGGTGTAGATCAGAGTGCGGTATATATCAGCGGGGCGCAAAATGTGACAATCCGCGATAACCACCTCGTCGGCCCATCGAGCGGCGATGGAACGCGGGGTATCTTAACATCCGGTAACGTCAGCGGCCTGCTGGTAGATGGAAATGAGATTGAAAACTGGGTGAGCGGTTTGTACCTCAACCCGACCAGCGGGAGTATCACGGTAATCAACAACGAAATCCATGATAACTGGGCCGGAGCCGGCACGGATGGGCAGACCAACGTGACCTTCCGCAACAATTACTTTAGCGACAACATCGAGGGGATCGGTGCTTCCAGCGTTGGCGCTTCCTTCGTGGTGGAAGAGAACGCTTTCCTCGATAACACCACCGCCGTTAATTGGTATAGTGGCGCGCAAATCAAAGCCGAACGCAACTGGTGGGCACACCCGAGCGGGCCGGCAAATGCCGGCAACCCCGGTGGCAGCGGTCAGTCGGTTGCAGGGAGCGTTGACTTTATTCCGTGGTTGTGCGACGGAACAGACAGCCTGCCTGATCAAATCGGTTTCCAGCCGGTAACAGGCGCGGCGACCTGCACAGTCACCTCGGCGGCAACCCGGTTGGTGTTTGCGGCTTACCCGGATGGCGGATTTGAAAATGTGCCATTTGCCACACAGCCGGTGGTGCGCGCCGAAGACGATGACGGCAATCTGGCAGTTAATTTCAACGGTGTGGTCATTTTGATGCTTGCCAACAATCCTGCCGGTGGTGCCTTGCAGGGCAGTTTGCTGGTTAACGCCGTCAACGGCGTGGCTACCTTCAGCGGTGTGAGCATCAGCAAGGCCGGTGAGGATTACCGCCTGGCGGCAATCGCTACCTCACTTGATCCAGCGGTAGGTGATTTATTCGATGTGCTGCCGCAAAATGCCGATCTGGCGGTTTCGATCTCGGCTTCACCCAATCCGGTCGAAACGGGAGCTGCGCTGACCTACACGGTGGGGGTGACCAATCTCGGTCCGCTGCCAGCCAGTAACCTGACCCTGACCATCAATCTGCCGACAGGGGTGACATATGTCAGTGCCGGCGGAACGGGCTGGGTTTGCTCGCAAAGCAGTGGTGTGGTGACCTGCGCCCGCTCCTCGCTGGCAGCCGCCAGCAGTGCGCCGGATGTGACGGTGTCGGTCACGGCTCCGGCTCAGGCGGGCAGCATCACGGCCACATCTTCGATCGCTTCCACAACTTTGGATCTGGCTTCTGGAAATAATCAGGCTAGTGTGGACACGCTGGTAGTGACGATTCCGGAAACCGGTGGTATTACCATATATCTGCCGCTGGTCAAGAAATAACATCATCGGCAGATGAAAGAATTACCCCCTCCGCCGATCCCCAAGACGGAGGGGGTTTTTTATGTTAAGCCCCAATCTCTTTATGGTTGGGGCTGCTGCTGGGTGATGCAGTGAATGTTGCCGCCGCCCAATAAAATTTCCCGTGCGGGAACGGGGACAATTGTGCGTTCCGGCATTAATTCGGCTAATTGTTGCAAGGCAGGCTGATCGTGAGGATCATCAAAGACCGGTACGATGGCTGCTCCGTTTGCCATGTAGAAATTAATATAGGAGCCGGCCAGACGGTCGCCTTCCTCGCGAGGGAGCGTGCCTTCCACGGCATCTACTCCCTCGCTCTCTTCGCGGGTGATGTAGATTGGACCGGGCTGATGAATTTTGTGAACTTCCAGACGGCGGCCGCGGGCATCGGTCATGTGGATTAATCGTTCGTAAGCATCTGCGGAGATGTCATACTGTGGGTCGCTCTTGTCGTCGGTCCAGGTCAGGGCGACCACACCAGGGCGGATGAAGCAGGCGAGGTTATCCACGTGGCCGCTGGTTTCGTCGTTGTAAACACCCTTGTCCAGCCAGAGAACCTTCTCCACATTCAGGTACTCCATGAGAAGTTGTTCGATCTCCGATTTGGAGAGGTGCGGATTGCGGTTGGGGTTGAGCAGGCATTCTTCGGTGGTCAGCAGAGTGCCCTGCCCATCCACGTGGATGGAACCCCCTTCAAGGACGAACGGGGCTTTGTAGCGGTCAACCCATTCGATTTCGGCGACCTTGCGGGCAACCAGATCGTCCAGATCCCACGGGAAGTACAAACCACCATCCAGACCGCCCCAGGCGTTGAAGTCCCAGTCCACAGCGCGGATGACCTCACCGTTGGTGACAAAGGTCGGCCCGCAGTCGCGCATCCATGAATCGTTGTAGGAAAGTTCGACCACGCGGACATGAGGCGGCAGTAAGTGACGTGCATTCATATACTGGCTGGCAGAAACCCCCATGGTCACCCGTTCAAAACGGCTGATGGCGCTGGCAACGGCGGTAAAGGCTTTTTGTGCCGGTTTCGCTCCCAGCCGCCAGTTATCCGGCCGCTCCGGCCAGAGCATCCAGCAGCCGGTGTGTGGTTCAAATTCGGCTGGCATGCGAAAACCATCCTTGCGCGGTGTGCTTTCAATCAGATGTGACATGGCAAATCCCTCCCATAAGGATTATTTACGATGGATGATCCATTCGCCGATTATCAGGGTCACCACAACGCCGACTAACACCGGAATGGCGTAATTCCAGTCCACCGGTTCACCCGGCACCCAGATGAAGAACACAATTGCCTGCAGGATGAACAGCACGCAGATAATCGTCAACAGGATGGCGGTGAGATGATTGCCCGGCACACGGTAGGGGCGCGGGCGGTCTGCGTCCGTGCGGCGCAGTTTCAGGAAAGCGGGGAACATGGCCAGATAGGGCATCAGAAAAACAATTGAGGAGAAAGCGAACAATGACCAGAACAGATCCTCGGCTGTGGCTGCCATCAAGCCGTAAATAATCAACACGGCGCTGGAAACAATCCCGGTGAGTACATAAGCACCAACGGGGGTTTTGTTGACGGGGTGAAGTTTGCCAAAGAAGGCGGGTAATTCCCCCTCGTTGGCAGCCTCAGCAGCGGTACGGTTGGCGCCCATTGTCCAGGTCACCATGTTGGTCAGGAAGGTATATAAAGCACCAATTCCAAGGACGGTTACAATCAACCCGCCGATGCCGGTTTCGCCAAATAAGATGCGCAGGGTGTCAATGATGCCGGAGACCAGGCCGAGCTGCTCGGCTGGAAGAGCCATCAACATGCCGATGGTGCCCATCAGGTAGAAGAAAGCAATCAACACACCGGCGATGATGATGGCACGCGGTATATCGCGCTGGGGATTTTGCATTTCCTCGCCGGCGCCGGACATTAACTCGAATCCCATGAAGTTGTAGACAATCACCGGCAGGAAGTAAAGGCCGGCATCCCAACTGGGCAGGATGTTGCGGAAGGAAAGATCGTTGGCAACCCCATGTTGAGCGGCGTAAAAGAAGGCGCCAAAACCAATCACCAGCATGATGAGGGCTTTGATCAGCGCACCGATGTTGGGTACCCATTTGCCGATATCCAGCGCAACAATCCCGATGATCACCGTAACCCAGGTCATCACGATGCCAATGGCGATTTGGCCCCATAAGCTCAAATCGGGGATGAACAGTTGGGCGAACATGCCGGCAAAGAGGACATAAACCGACGGCATCCACAAAGCCACATTAATCCAGTAAAGCCAGGTGGTACGGGCAGCCCAACGTTCTCCAAATGCATTGCGTACCCAGATATATAAACCGCCCTGCTCAGGGTAGGTTGTGCCTAATTCGGCGGTGATCAGACCGTAGGGGATGAAGAAAAGTACCAGGGTGATGATCCACCAGGAGATGGACGATGGTCCAATAGCCGCCGATGGGGCAAGGGTATCAATGACGAGAATGGCGGCGACTGTGAATAAGGTCATATCCATGGCGCGGAAGGCTTTTTTGAAACCATTCCCTTTCTTTTCAACAGTCAGTTGAGTATCCATGATAATTCTCCGTTTGGGTAAGTGAAAAAACCTTCATGCGGGGAGTCTGGAAATTCCCTGCATGAAGGTGAACGAACTAACGTTTCAAGAATTCCTCGATTTTACCACGATGAAAAGCCGCCAGTTCGGCAGAGGGTCGTTGCAGGCGAGGGTAAAGCAGCCATACCAGAATACCTTTTTCGGTGTGGAGGCGGTTTTCGGCCTGATCGAAAATGATGGATTGGGGTGAGTCCATGACTTCGTCGGTTACCTCTACCCCGCGGGAAGCCGGCAGGCAGTGCATAAATTTACAGTGAGCGGGGGCTTTCGCCATTAAGTCCTTGTTAACCTGATATCTGGGCATGAAAGCTGCCCGACGTTCGGGAATCTGGTCTTCCTGTCCAACCCACCACCATAAATCGGTGTAGATGAAATCGGCATTGCGGACGGCTTCAACCGGATCTTCGGTGATCTGTAAACTGCCGCCGGAAACCTTGTTATTTTCTTCGGCCCATCGAATCCATTCTGCCGGTGCCTGATACTTTTTGGGTGCGGCATGGGTGAAGTTCATTCCCAATCGTGTACAAATGAGCATAAGAGACGAAAGCACATTGGTGGCGTCACCGATGAAGGTTACGTTGAAATCCTCCAATTTTTTACCGGCGGGAGCGTGTTCGATCATGGTCAGGACATCGCAAACGACCTGAGTCGGATGGTTGTAGTCCGTCAGGCCGTTGATGACCGGTACAGTGGCGAATTTAGCCAAACCGGTGATCGTCTCATGTTTGAGGGTGCGTGCCATAATCGCATCGCACATGCGGGAAAGCACTTGTGCCGTGTCACCGAGCGATTCCCGTACCCCCAGATGAATTTCACCGGGTTTGAGGTAGAGCGCATGACCGCCCAGTTCAGTCATGGCGACCTCGAATGAAACCCGAGTACGGGTGGACGGTTCCTCGAAAATCATCGCCAGGGTGGCGTCCTGCAAAAGTTTTGGCGTGCAGCCTTGTTTATCAGCAGCTTTGATCAAACGGGTGAGTTCGATCAATTCCAAAAGTTCTTCTTTGGTGAAATCCTGGGTGTCAATAAAATGTTTGAGAGTCATAAATATATCCTCCTGAAAATAAAAAATTTCGCATAGACAAAATACAACAAATCATCCTTCGAAATCCTCGGGTTTGGGCAGCCACTCGTCAATGTTTCGAAGAATACGAGGCACCAGGGCGTAGCCCTTGACCCGTACACCGGGGATTGAAGGTAAAACTTTGCCCAAAAATTGACGCATTTCAGCGTTGTCTTTGAAGCGAGCCTCAATTGAAATATCCTGGGTTCCCAAGCCATAGGCCAGGTAGGAGACTTCGTGCATATTAAGTAGTTGCTCGATGGCGGCCTGTTCCTGGTTGGGGTCAACTTCCAGAAAAATATCCACCGTGTTGACATAGCCAAAGGCTTGGGGATCGAGAATCGAAGTCAGGCGGACTGCGCCGGACTGCACCAATCGGTCAATCCGATTGCGGATGGTACGTTCGTTTGCCTTCAGTGCTCGGGCGATTTCCGACGCCGATTTTCGGGCATCTTTACGGAGTTCCAAAATGATCTGGTAGTCCAACAAATCAAACTGTGCTGATTTTGTCATGGGAATTTCCGAAACGGAAAATTGTTATTCCGAATGGGCAATATTATTGTAGCAAAAATCCATTCTCTTTTCAACCCATTTTTAGCGATTAAGGCCATTTGTCGTTGAAAATCGGGAAACATGTAATGCTCGCTTTAGGCCTATATGGCCATTTCCATAAAAAATGTGAAATTTGAGTTTGTCCTGTCATCTGATCTTTTTACAAAATGAGGTTGAGATGGGAGGCCGGGTTTAACTATGTTACAATTTTTCCCTACTTGAAATGATGAACGCTGAATTCTCTCTTCCCCAATTGTATTCTACCGACCGGCGTGGCCCGGTGAGATGGATATTATCCCATTTGAAATATCAATGGTGGCTGGTGATTGTTGCCGTTATTGGCGCATTGGGCAACGCCGGACTAGCCGGTGTTGTGCCGGTAATGATTGGGCAGGCGGTCAACCTGGTGAGTGGAGGAAATTTTGAGTCTGGTCGTTTGCTTCAAATTGTCCTTGTAATTGTCATTTCTCAAACGATACGAGGGGTGTTGCAGTTTGCCCGCAATTTCGGTTTTGAAGTGATTGCCCAAAGAATTGAGCGTAACATACGGCAGGAGTTGTATGTGTCTCTTTTTGGGAAGAGCATGACCTTTCATAATTTACAACCGGTTGGGGACACCATGGCGCGGGCGACCAATGATGTCCGCGAGGTCAATTTCTTGTTTTCACCCGGCGTTAATCTGGTGATTGGATCGCTAATATTCATTTTTGTCCCAATTATTCTTGCTCCACGCTATCATCCTTCTTTGGTTCTTGTACCGCTTTTATTTGTGACGGTTTATTTTATACTTTTGAGGTTCTATCTAAAGGAGTTGGAGCCGGTAACCGATGAAGTACGCCATTCCTTTGGGATTCTCAATACCCGCTTAAACGAGGCGCTTGATGGGATTGAGGTCGTTAAGGGAGCAGCCCAAGAACAGGGTGAGGTAATGCTTTTCGGAAAAAATGTGGATCGCTATCGCAAGGCGGCGATTCGACAGGGGGATATTGAAGCAAGATTTTTACCGGCATTATTGCTGGCAGTGGCTATGGCGGGTGGCTTATGGCACGCGCTGATCCTCTTTCAACGGAACTTAATCACGACGGGGGATGTGGTGGCTTATTTTGGCTTGCTGGTGATGCTTTCTTTCCCCACTTTCGTTTCCATTTTTGCTTACTCGCGTATATCTCTTGGACTGGCGGGTGCCCGCCGCATTCTGGAATTGATGAATCGCGAAAATAATCTGGATCAAAACGAAAAAGGCTATCAGGGAAAAATGCGTGGGGAGGTGGTGTTCGACAAGGTCAGTTTTGCATACCAGGGTAATGAAACGGTATTGAAGGATGTTACCTTTCATGTTTATCCAGGACAGACAGTGGCCATCGTTGGACAAACCGGTAGTGGTAAAACCACCCTCGTGAAACTCATCAATCGCATTTACGATGTCACTGCTGGCAGGGTGCTGGTGGATGGGGTTGATGTTCGGGAATGGAATCTGGAAGCCTTGCGGCGGCAGATTTCTATCATCGAACAAGATATCTTTCTTTTCTCGCAATCTATTGCAGATAATATTGCCTTTGGCAGGCCTGATGCGTCTCCAGAGGAAATTATTGCAGCGGCTGTGGCTGCTCAAGCGGATGAATTTATACGATCGTTTGAAAAGGGATATGATACCGTCATCGGTGAACGGGGTGTGACACTTTCGGGTGGTCAACGGCAACGGTTGGCGTTGGCACGTGCATTCTTAACCCAGCCCAGCATCTTGATTCTGGATGATTCAACCAGTGCAATCGACTCGGCTACTGAGGATAAAATTCAGCGGGCAATTTATACTGCGGCTCAAGGCCGAACGACGTTCATCATTACCCATCGTCTTTCCCAAATTCGATGGGCAGATGTGATTCTGGTGTTACGTAAAGGGGAATTGGTCGCAGTCGGCAGCCACGAGGAATTAATGAAAACCAGCGAAGCATATCGCAACATCTTTCAGGAATCGTGAGGGGTTTCAGGGAGGAGAGTCTTAATGGGATTTTTTGCCGGGTTGGATGCCGAAAAATATGACCGAAAATACAGCGATCGAGTGTTGATCCGACGCATTCTAGTTTATTTTCGCCCTCATTATCCTCGGCTTTTGTTGGTAGGTTTGCTGGTGTTGATTGTTTCCGGATCAGGTGCATTACTACCCATTTTAGTATCTCGAGGAATTGACTTCCTTAAAGAAGAATTGACCCCGATTAATGTGATGTTAGTACCATTGGGGGTTATGTTAATGGGAGTGATTGCCTGGTTGGCGAACTGGCAGGCACGCCGTCTGGTTGTCCGGTCGGTGGCTGATGTGGTTGCCCGTCTGGCGAATGAGGCATTTGCCTCTGCGGCGGAGCACGATTTATCCTTTTACGACCAGTTTTCCTCCGGGCGAATAGCCTCGCGAATTACAAGTGACACACAGGATTTTGGTCAACTGGTGGTGTTGACAACAGATTTGATCTCACAGGTCGTTGAGGCGCTTATTCTGGCAATTGTATTGGTCAATATTGAATGGCGACTATCGCTGACCCTTTTTGCCATCATACCAATTGTTGCTTTTTTGGCTGTGAGTTTTCGCAGTATGGCGCGAAAGGTTACCCGAGCCGGTATGAGGGCTATGGCTAATGTCAATCAGACCATCAAAGAAACCGTTTCTGGAATTGTCGTGGCAAAGAATTTCCGGCAGGAAGGACGTATTTTTGAGATTTTTGACCAATCCAATCGCATGTCCTATCAGGTCAATGTCCGTCGCGGATTGGTGTTGTCAATGGTATTCCCCGTCCTAAATACGGTCGGTGGGTGGATGACGGCTTTGTTGGTCTATGTGGGGGGATTGAGTGCTGTTCAAGGTGCGGTCACTATTGGAGCGTGGTACCTTTTTTTACTGAGTCTTGATCGGTTCATGTTCCCATTCATGAACTTGTCTTCCTTTTGGACACAGATTCAAAATGGACTTTCGGCTGCGGAACGGGTTTTTGCCTTGATTGATGCCGATCCAAGCGTTGTTCAAATCGGGCATCTCAAAGCTCCGCCATTGAAGGGGAAGATTGATTTTAATCATGTCTTTTTCCACTACAAAGATAATGAACCGGTGTTGGAGGACTTTAATTTACACATTCAACCCGGAGAAGCAGTGGCGTTGGTAGGGCATACGGGGGCAGGGAAATCCTCAGTTGTAAAATTGATTGCACGCTTTTATGAGTTTCAAGCGGGAGAATTATTAATAGATGGGATTGATATTCGGAGGTTTGATTTAGGTAGTTATCGCTGTCAATTGGGGATTGTCTCGCAAGTGCCTTTCTTGTTTTCGGGTACGATATTGGAAAATATTCAGTATTCGTGCAAGGGGGCCACTCAGAAAGATATCGAACGACTGGCCATTCAAATTGGAGACGGAGAATGGCTGGAAGCGTTGCCGGATGGTTTGATGACAAAGGTGGGCGAAAGGGGCAGCCGGTTATCAATGGGGCAGCGTCAACTGGTTTCCTTGATGCGGGTTCTGGTTCAAAAACCGGCCATTTTTATGCTGGATGAAGCCACTGCCAGCATTGATCCTTTCACGGAGAGGCAAATTCAGCAAGCATTAGCCATGGTGCTGGCTCAATCAACCAGCATTTTGATTGCTCATCGGTTATCAACCGTCAAGGCGGCGGATCGCATTATTGTTCTTGACCATGGAAAGATTATCGAACAAGGCAATCACCAGGAATTAATGTCAGCGGGAGGGCATTATGCTGAACTTTATAACACATATTTCCGGCATCAATCATTAGCTTATATCGAGCAGGCTGGAAAACTGAAAGAAGCAATCAATTTACCATCAAGAGGTTGAAATGATTTACCGTTTAATGTCACTTTTCAATAGAGTTGATCCGGTGATCACTGGTTTCATGGTTCGCTATTCGATTCCTTTTCTGCGGATTAGCCTGGGAATCAATTTTTTCTGGTTTGGTGTATTGAAATTCTTTCCGGGTTTGAGCCCTGCCCAAGGGCTTGCTGCAAAAACCATTGAGGTTCTCTCCTTTGGATTGATCGGCAGTGAGATTTCTGTTCCGCTGCTGGCGATGTGGGAGTCTCTAATAGGATTGGGGTTGATCACTGGAAAGTTTTTACGAGTAACACTCTTATTGCTTTTCCTGCAAATGGCAGGCACAATGACGCCGCTGGTGTTATTTCCTGCAGAAACCTTTATGCGGTTTCCCTACGCTCCGACGCTGGAAGGCCAGTACATCATCAAGAATCTGGTTCTTATTTCAGCAGGATTAGTGGTAGGGGCGACTGTGCGGGGTGGTCGCATTGTGGAGAGGTAAATTCGATCCAAATATTCGCATAGCCATGAAAAATAAAATTAAACCCGTACTGGCTTTCCTGTTGTTGTTCTTGAGCGGTTGTATGACAATACGGGCTGGTGATATAAAGATCGTTGATGCCTGGGCTCAGGCTACTTTACTGGCTTATTCAGAAAAGATGTCTGAGCATGCCTATCATATACCGGTTGGCAGTGATACGGCTGTTTACTTTCAGATTGTTAACGAGGGGCAGGTTGAGGATTCATTAATAGAGGGTTTTAGCGATGTTTGTGAAAAGGTGGAAATCTTTGGTGCCGAAGGAAACGAAATTCGCCTCCTGCCGGGAGAGAAAGTTGTGCTTTCTCCAAAAACGGGCTTATCTATTCGATTGAGAAATCTTAATCAGGATTTGCTCCCGTCTCAGAAGATCAATATCACATTAATTTTTAAGAATCAGGGACAGGTCGAATTGCTCGTGCCAGTCAAATTGCCCCAAAACTAACCGTCTTGCCCTTCTTCTTCTGAAATTAACTCTATAAATGCTTCGACAATTTTTGGATCGAAATGTTTACCAGCCTGTTCGCGTAAATAGGTTATCACTTCGTGTTTTTTCCAAGCTGGGCGATAAGGTCTATCAGAAAGCAGAGCGTCCCACACATCCACCACCGCAAAAATGCGTGCAGCCAATGGAATCTCTTCGCCTTTTAATCCTTGAGGATATCCGCTTCCATCCCATTTTTCATGATGAGAATAGGGGATATCTAATGCAGGTTTCAAAAAGGGGATGCCAGACAAGATATCGAACGCCATTTGAGGATGGCGGCGCATAACTTCCCATTCTTCCGGTGTTAAGGGAGCGGGCTTATTCAGTATGGCATCGGGAATACCCATTTTACCGATATCGTGGAGTAATGTTCCCCTTCGGATGTGAATTAATTGAGATTCTTCAACTCCCAATTTCTTTGCTAAATCAAGGGTAATTTGAGTAACACGATGGCTGTGGTTTTGGGTTTCGGCATCGCGAATTTCAAGGGCTTTTGCCCATCCCTGTAGGGTTGTGTCATAAGCGGCTTGTAATTCGTTGATATGGTACTGCAGGTCAGTAAGCAGTTGAATATCCTCAATTGCAATAGCAGCCTGACCGGCCAACATCTCCAAAAAATTCATCCAGTCACGAGTTGGACTGATTTCTGAGCGCTTCCATAGTTGAAGAATTCCCCAATCGTTCTTTTTTGTAATCAGAGGAATACCAATGTAATCGGTAAATGCTTCATTTTGAATTAGTTGTCCAAATTCGCCCGAAAGAGCATGTTTTAGTATTTCTTTTAAGGTGTACAAGTTGTCTTGTGTCGGTTTTTACACCCGGATCATGTGTTGATAGAAATTGAAATTCATGGAGCTGAAATCCTCGATAAGCAGCAAGTTGATATAAATCGGTTTGAGGTTCTTTTAACCATATACTGGCCGCATCTACTTTTTGATGTTCGATGACAACTTCCAAAAGTACGCTCAAACGTTCTCCCAGATCTCTGCCAAGTGTGATGGTTAAGTCAATTTTTCGCAAGGCAGAAAGGTAATCCACGGTTTGCTGTGTTTTCTCCTGGAGAATCATTCTTTGAAGAGCATTGCTAATCAATTCACTCATCGAAGTAATGATGAGTTTGTCGTTGTCGGTAAAGGGTTTATCGCGACCTAATAAAAATGCCCCGATGGTATCTTCACCGGAGATAAGCGGCACAACAGCTACGTAGGGGTGGTAAAAGTGTTGATACTCACGAATATAATAGGGGGATTCGGCTACATTGTTTTGAAAGAGGGGGGTTTTATTGCGCAAGGCGTAACCGGTTATGCCTTGATCCTTTGTGAATTCAGCGCCAATCCAGTCTCTTGCTTTGCCAATCCCGAATACAATCCGAAAATTGAAGTCGTTTTCTGCTGATTTCAATGCAATAGCCGCTGTATCTATATCGAGAATCGAGGAAACGGTGAAAATGATGGTTTGCACCATTTCTTCTGTAGTGTAGGCTTGCCGTATTTTTTCTGAAAGGTGTAATAATGCCGATTGGTAGCGTTCGTTCTTTTTTTGAAGGGTGATGTCTTCAAATAGCGTTGCAAACTGGCCGCGGGTAGGCGAAAACGCAAAAACCCGATAATACCGATCCAGTTCTCTGGAGTAATTTTCAATAAGAATGGGATCACCACTGGAGGCTACTTTTCCATAAGTTTCTATCCAGTACGGTTCGGTGTTTGGTAAAACTTCCAGCACTGTTTTCCCAATGAGGGTGTCAGCCGAAAGTCCAGTCAATTTCTCAAAGGCGGGATTTATGGCAAGAAAGCGGTAATCTACCGGCTGATGGTTTTCATCATAAATCATTTCATGAAGTGCAAAACCATTCAACATGGTTTCAAACAATTGACGGTAGCGTTGTTCACTTAATTCTAAAGATTTCTTAAAATGTTCGACTTCGGTGATGTCTCGCCATTTCACTACTAAAGCCAGATCACCCGCATAAGGAATTGCCGTACAGGTTACTTCAGCGAGGAATACGCTGTTATCCAATCGCCTGTGAAGCCACTCGAATTGAGTGAAACCGCTTTTCAACGTTTCATCAATGTATTTTTTTGATTTCTCAATAGAAGTACTGCCATCTGGTTGAATCTCAGGAGAAAGATCTGCTGGTGATTTACCGATTATATCCTTTCGCTCTGCGCGGAAGTTGTCCAGCGCTGCCTGATTACAATCAATGAAAATTTGATTATGAAGCAGAAGGCTGGGTTCAGCGGACTTATGGAAAAGGGAATTAAATTTTTCCTCGCTTCTGAGTAGATCAAGTTCGCGCTGCCTGCGTTCCTTTGCCATGGTCAAAGTGGCGGTGAGGGAATGCTTACCAAGAGGCAAAAGGATAAATCCATCAATCAGTTTGCCAAACTTGGCAATGGATTGGGAATCAACCTGATCCGGATCAAAGATTGTTACGAGCAGGGCTTGAAGGTTTTTTCTTAATGACGCAAGTACTTCGAGTAACTGCGAGGAAGGAGCAAGGTTTGTGAACAGAAAAATGAGAATTTCTTGATCGGTTTGGCAACCATGTTGCAATAATTTATCAACAGTGTCGCAAATATGAAAATCATCCCAACCCAAACCGCGAAGTAAGTTAATCAATTTCTGGTTGAGGGAGTATTCTTTGGATGCAATAACGACCTTTGAAGGGAACATAAGAGAAGTATAATGTTTATATATTATACACACCCACTTTAAGATAATAATGCAAATCGAATGATGGTATCGTGAATTTTATGTAAAAAATCCCGCAACAGCGGGATTTTTTAATTTCATTACCATTAACCGTTAAAGCTTTCAATATCTTTCCATCCTGTGGTAACGTAGGTTGTCAACTCACTGACGCTTAAATCTTTGATTCCCAGTTTTTCCAGAGTTCTACCGCGCCGCCAGTAATCCGTTCGATGGATAATGCAGGCCAGACGAATCACGCTGTTTATACCATTTACCGAAACCCCGTATCTTTCTCCAAGTGATGCAATCGGGACAAGGCTCATGGGAACATCCTCAAAAATATAGCGGTGATTGAGTGTAGCCGGAGCCTTGATTCCATAATAACCGGTTTGGTTGTGAATTCGTTCATGCAGGGTTTCGCCGGTGACATTGTATGCCAATTCCAACCATTCTAACGCTGTGCGGGCGCGGATACCCAAAGCAGAAGCAACTGTGACTCTTTCGCGATCTAAGATTTCCAAAACGCGTGCAACAGAGGGGGTAACTCCATCGATGTAAAATTGGAAATCGCCATGGGTGGCTTCGATCCACCCGGCATTGAGAATCGTCAAAGCGGGATGAAAAATAGCTCCCATGTTATTCAGCCCAGTGTGGAGGACGTTTATCCCATCAATGTATTGTGGAAATGCAACACGGATTTGTTCTAACACGAGTGGAGTCTTGACGGCAGGTAGTGCAGCGAGCGGGACTGCTTCTTTAATACGAAATATGCGTGCCTGGGCAGGACCATCAGCACGGCTGGCATAAATAAAAGTTTCTGCCTCGGCGACATTCACCTCGACATTACATCCACTTCTGCGAAGGATGACATCAAATTCAATTGCGCCGAGTGTCCTACCCGGATGGAGGATGATTGTTTGCCCTTCTTTCAGGTGACAGGCCATTTTTTGGGCAATTTCTGCGTGGGCAGAAGATGGTAAAACGACCATGATGACCTGGGCATCTTTGATAGCCGTGGCAATGTCATCGGTTACAGTCCGAATCTTGCCAAATCCTCGCGGTCCTCCTTCGTAGCTTTCCAGGTCAATCCCCCCTCGTTTGGCAATAATTTCGACATGGGTGTAGGTGCGGTTGTAAAGAGAAACATCAAAACCCATCAACGCTAAATGAGCTGCCATCGCTTTACCACCGTTACCTGCACCTATTACAGCAAATCGTGTAATTTCAGTCATTGATTATCCCTCCCGGTTTTAAGAATTTTGTCAATCTCTGAGATTCAGAAATGAAATTACCATTTTCATCAACCGCCTGACATGCTCCACCAATGATTCGCGTGCGAATCATTCCTTTGCCAAAGCGATTGTTTTTCAATTGAGGAGCGTCCATGATGCCGGTTGTTACCGATTTTTCCAGAACATCTGGGTCTGTAAACGGATCTCGGGTCGAATCCGACGAGAGGCTTTGAATGGCTTGAAGGGTAATTCTTGCCTCCTGGATTAATTGATCTTTTCTTCGATTCACATCAGGATCATAAATCATTGCCGGTTGTCCAGCCAGGGCATTCTCGATAGCCCGACGAGCCATTTTGGCTGCTTCAATCACTTCATCCGCGGTGGCAGCATGGTCGGCTTCGGTATGGCCAACGATGTGGACAATATCCGGTTTTAAGGCCATTTGTAAGTAAATACTGGCCGAAAGATGAGCTCGGGCAGCCGCTGGATCAAGCGGATAGGATAGCAGACCCGTGCGTGTTTGAATCCAGATGCGAAAATTTGGACCGGCCAACGGTTGAATCATCTCCAAAATGGCCAGCATTTTCGCCAGATCCATCGCATCCGATAAGCCGGGAGGACTGTTGAACATCATTTGAGCAATGTAATCTTTAACGCCAAAGGCTTTGGCATTATAGGCTGATAAATAAGCGGCAACTACAAAAATCACATCTGGTGCATCTCGCATACCCCAGTGGTGGGGTTCATTCAGTTCTACCGGAATGTTTCTTTCTCCGTACCATGCCATCACTTGCTGGTGTTCTCGAATTGAACCGGCTAAATCCCAGGGTCCGCGCCCGTCCATTTGATTGAACCAAAAGAGGGGAATAGCACACCAGGCGTTATTAATGGTTTGTGTGTACAACTCAGCCAGCCGGATGAAGTCATCGGTACCCGAGTAAGTTCGTAATAGAGGGTAGTTGCCGGTTCGGGATGCTTCGTAGAGCATTCGATAGTCCTCGGCGGTACGTACAGGAACACCACCGGCTCCCTTACGGCGTGGATCTTGTCGTTCGGGATGAAAGAAATTTTCCTGCGCATCTTGATCAATTCCAAGCGAGATGACATCCAATATACGAGCATCGGCAATTTTTCGTATCCCTTCTCGAGTTTCTTCTAAACTCGGCAGGCCGAAATGATGGCGCAAGAGCGGAAAAGGTGCTTTCCACAACCGACGTTCAACGGTCGTCTGGGGAATCGAAGACAGTCCGGCCTGAGAAACATTTTCTCCTCGCAGGTATGCTAAAGTATCTTCAGATAATTCTGAACCATCAAAAATTCGTTCAAAAAAACCTAATTTTTGAGCGCGCTGTGCAACCGGCGGTGTTCCAGCAAAGGCAAATCGTACACCCTTTGTGCGTAATTCATCTGCAGCTTCGGCAAATTCACCGAGTAATCTCTCTCCAGTTTCTGGAGTCAAACGATAAGAAACACCAACTAAATCGGCCTTTTCTCGGATGGCCGCTTGTATGAACTCTTTTACCGAAACAGCAGGGCCGAGGAAGACTGTTCGCCAGCCAGCCATTTCTGCCAGGCGGAGAAAATTGCTCACGCCGGCAACATGGACACACTCTCCTAATGCACCGGCAACTACGGTTCTCATACACACCTCCTATTTATAGTAACAAGTAACAAGAGGACATTGTAAATCTTCTTCATCCACCGATAAATCATTGGATGGTTGGGTGGGTGATGGCGAGTAGTAAATGACGCCACTGGAATACGGTATTTTTATTATAACCGATTTTACGGGGCTCGATTTTGTAACAAATTTGCTTCGAATTCATCTAATCAATTGGTAAGTTCAATTGATGGAGTAAAAACATGGCAGAAACGAAAGTCAATCAACCGAAGGTGATTATCTTTACAACACCAACCTGTACCTATTGCAACATGACCAAAAAATATTTGCGGGAAAAAGGCGTTCGATTTAGAGAGGTAGATGTCAGTCGTGATCCCGCCGCTGCAAAGGATATGGTCAGGCGTTCCGGTCAAATGGGGGTGCCCGTTTTGGATATTGGCGGAAAGATTGTCATTGGTTTTGACCGGTCGAAAATCAACCAATATTTGGGAATTAAGTAACTTCAGGAGGTAGAAATGTCAACAATCAATATTCAACCAATGGGAGCACGTATTTTGGTTAAACCCTTGGAGCAGGAGAGTAAAACTGCAACCGGTTTGTATATCCCCGAAACAGCCAAAGAAAAACCACAAACCGGACTGGTTGTGGCAGTGGGTGATGATGAAGAAATCAAGCTTAAAGTAAATGATAAAGTTTTATTCGCTAAATACAGCGGAACAGAGATCAAGCTGGGTGGTGATGACTATCTCATCATGGAATGCAACGACATTCTGGCAAAAGTGCTTGATTGACAAGATCAAATTATTCCGCTACAACAACCGGTTTTTAAACCGGTTGTTTTTTATTCCAAGAGGGGACTACCTGGAAAAGTGACCAGTTCTTTTCCTGTCCGTATGAACAGGCCTTAAACTGGTATTTGAGCAGATTACAAAAACCAGAGATTAATTGAAAATCATCTGGAATAAAACCATAAATTGCAGTTTTTTATTTCCCTTTCTTGGAGGTGAATGCCAAAAATAAAGTTCTGAAAAAATTCCTCACTTATTTTTCCAACCAATTTTGAAAGGAACAGAAGATGAAACGCGTGAACCTTGTTTGGATGCTGCTGATCGCAGTATCGCTGGTGATGAGTGCTTGTCAGCCTGTTGTTGAAACAATTGAAGTTGAAAAGGAAGTTGTGAAAACCGAGGTGGTTGAGAAGATTGTTGAAGTCGAAAAAGAACCTTCAGAAGTTCTATCTTTCTCCACCCCACATCCAATTTTGTCGGATGTGCGTGTGCGACAGGCCATGGCTTATTGCACCAACAAAGACGAAATCATTCAAGCCGTGTATCCCTTCCTTTCACCGGCAGAACGGAGTGAATTAGTCATGGATACTTTCATCCCTAAAAATCACTGGGCATATGCCGGGGATGGGAACATCACCATTTATCCATTCGATCCGGATAAAGGAAAAGCCTTGTTGGATGAGGCCGGCTGGACAGATGAAGATGAGGATAATGTCCGCTTGAATGCGGAGGGTGAACCACTAATGCTGGAACTGCTTCTCACTGAAGCTCCTCACCGAAAAATATTAGCACCCGTATGGCAGCAACAAATGAAGGCTTGTGGAATTCGTATCACCGTGAACCATGTGCCATCCACATGGCTTTATGGTGATACTACCGGTTTGGCTCGCCGAGAATTTGAGCTGACCGACTACGCATGGGTGGGCCAATCCGATCCGAGTGGAAGAACATTATATGCTTGTGATCAGATTCCAACTGCCGAGAATAATTGGGAAGGCCAGAATGTGATGGGATGGTGTAACCCGGTGGCTTCTCAGGCGATTGTAAAAGCCACTAACACCTTAAATCAAGAAGACCGGAAAGAACCTTATAAAATTGTCCAGCAAGAATTCACCAAAGATATGGTTTCTCTTCCGATTTACAATCACCTGGAAATTTTCGCCTCGAATCCGAATTTGAAGGGATTTAATCCTCAGCCGGGAGAGGAGTATTACACCTACAATGTTGCAGACTGGGAAATTCCAGGAAAAGACACGATTGTGATTGGCTTTACTCAGGAACCCGCTTCGATGTTTGCTTTGGTGGAACAAGGAGTTTCGGCAATAATCGCAAATTCGCTTGTCCATGGGCTGGCTTTTTCGACGGTCAACTACGACTTCCAGGGAATTGCCCAAAAAGTCCCATCTACTTTGGATAGCGGGCTGGCTCAAAACCTCGATGTGGAAGTAAAAGAAGGCGACCTGGTTTATGATGTGGATGGTAATCCTACCGAATTGAAGCCGGGTGTTGAGGTGTATAACGCGTCCGGTGATGTAGTAACCTTTGACGGGACGCCGATACTGATGAAGCAACTGACGGTAAATTATCAATTCCGGGATGATATGGTATGGTCCGATGGCACACCAGTCAGTGCAGCCGATTTTGATTTGCGCTTCAGAATTGACTGCGATGAAAATTCAGGCGCAACTTCTTTCAATACTTGCCGTTCAATCCAGTCGTATGAAGTGAACGATAGTGGTTATACGGTTACTTATCTACCGGGAGTTCAGGATCCGCTTTATTTCCGTGCGTTAATGGATCCTCGTCTTTCCAATGTGTATCCCGCTCATCGCACGCTCGCCGATGGACGTAAACTGGCGGATGTACCGGCTGAAGAATGGGCGACATTGCCAGAAATTGCCGAATTCCCCATTGGAGTTGGGCCGTATGTTTTGAAGGAATGGGTGAAAGGGGAAAAGATGGTTTTTGAGGCCAATCCTTATTATTACGGTGGAGCTCCCAAAACGAAAACCATCGTAATCTCGATCATTACCCCTGACAACGCTGAAGCCCAATTATTAGGTGGGCAAGTAGATGTATTGGACAGTACAACCCTGAACACCATATCGGATACGATGAGAAAGGCAGCGGACGAAGGGAAGATTAACCTTTACACGTTGCCGGGTGGTACCTGGGAACACATTGATATGAATCTCTACTTGCCGTAATCCCATTCGTAAGAGGGAATTCGGGCAATCGGTGTGGCGCTTTACAGCGCCACACCGACCTTGTAATCGAGTTCTGGGGGGTACCCTGCCCACCCTTCGAGAAGTCCATTACAGGAAACTAAAGTTGAAGGAGAACTTTTTTATGCTTGGGTATATTGCTCGTCGGTTGGTGCAAATGGTGGGAGTGGTGTTGATTTCAGCGGTTGCAACCTATGCACTACTCAATCTGGCACCGGGTGGCCCAATGACCGGGTTGCGTCAACAGCAACAAGGGCGTAATCGTATTACCGCAGCGGATATAGCCCGAATTCGGGCTTATTACGAATTGGACCTATATTTGCCAATTCGATTCAGCCGATGGTTGATTGGTCATCCTCGCGGTTCAATTGAATTTGGTGGATATGAATGGTTTGCAAATACGCCAGTTGGTTGCCGACAGCCTGTTGAGAAAAATATCCGAAACGAGCAAGGCAAAATTGAAACGAAGGTGGTCGGTTGTAATGAATATGTTTTTCTTCGGGATTTGGAGGGGAGAAAAGTCAGCCGTGGAATTTTATTGGGTGACTTTGGTTCTTCATGGAAATTATTGCGAGATCGCCCGGTTAGCGATTTGATAATCAGTCGTCTTCCCAAGACGATTGAATTGATCGGACTTTCAACTTTACTTTCGTTATTTTTGGGGATACCTCTGGGAATTTATTCGGCTGTTAAGCAATATTCTCGGTTTGATTATATTTTCACATCATTGGCGTTCCTTGGTTCTGCCATGCCAACCTTCTTCTTTGGAATTTTGATGATTCTGGTGTTCTCCATTTTGCCTAAGTCCGCAGGTTTACCTTATCTGCCGCCAGGAAGTGCATCAGCAGTAAGAGAGTACGCAGTGCCACTTCTTGGAACAATTCAGCCTGATACTTTGGCAGATCGCCTGATGCATCTTGTGTTACCAGTGATTACCCTGACAATTGTTAGTGTGGCTTCTTGGAGCCGGTTTATCCGTGCAAGTATGTTGGAAGTTCTACGGCAGGATTATGTAAGAACAGCCAGAGCAAAAGGGCTTAAGGAAAAGATGGTAATTTTGAAACACGCTTTGAGGAACGCCTTGATACCCTTTGTTACGATTGTAGTGTTTTCAATCCCCTCATTATTTGGAGGTGCAATTATCACAGAAACCATATTTTCATGGCCGGGCATGGGGCGTTTGTACTTTTTGGCTTTAGGTGATTCGGACTTTCCGGTGGCGATGGCAATTTTATTTATTACAGCCGTATTAACTGTGATTGCTACTTTAATACGGGATTTGGTTTACACCGTTATTGACCCGCGCATTCGATATAGTTAGGAGGCCTGTATGACTGGGCAAGTTGATTCTATCCCGATTTCGAATGATTATCCTGAAGAAGAAAGCCCGTGGAAACTGGTTTTCCGCCGCTTTCGCAAGCATAAATTGGCAATGATTTCGCTGGGTATTATGGTTTTGTTATTCCTGATCACCTTATTTGCTCGCCAGATTGCACCTTTTGAGGTGGATGAAATAACGGTTGGTAATTACTTTCTAAAACCAGGATCGGTTCAGGAAACTACGGGAAGGGTTCATTTCCTGGGAACAGATAATCTTGGACGAGATTTGTTTTCACGTCTGATTTACGCTGGACGGATATCGCTAACGGTTGCTTTGCTCTCCGTATTAATCTCCAACATTATTGGAGTGATCATTGGAGCGATATCGGGATATTATGGCGGTTGGGTAGATAACCTTTTGATGCGCATTGTCGAGTTTTTTCTTACCATTCCTTCTCTTCCTATCCTCTTAATTATTTCGGCAATGCTCTTGAAAAATCAGGATGCCATTCCAATTCCAAAATTCTTTTTGGAATTTGCCGGAAAATTGATGTTATTGGAGGTTCGAGAAGCGCGGCAGGCTGTTCTGATCACCCTTGTTCTTGCTGGTTTGGGCTGGTTGACCTCCGCTCAATTAATGCGTGGTATGGTGCTCTCTCTTCGTAATCAGACGTTTGTAGAGGCAGCAAGAGCGATGGGAGGGAGTGGTGCCTGGATCATTTTTCGACACATGATTCCCAATGCCATGGCGCCGATTATTGTGGATGCCTCTTTGAACATGGCGAATTATGTTGTGGCTGAAGCTGCACTTTCTTTTCTTGGATTCGGAATTCAGGAGCCAATACCGACATGGGGGAATATGCTTTCGGCAACACAGGCCTACATGCTGGATATGCCCTGGCTGCCGTTGATTCCAGGTTTGCCAATATTTCTTTGCTCACTTGCCTTCAATTACATTGGGGATGGTCTGCGTGACGCCCTGGATCCGAGGTTGAAATTATGAACATTCAAAAAGAAAAACCGGTGTTGAGTGTAAGAAACTTGAAAACTCATTTTTTTACTGAGGATGGAGTGGTAAAGGCCGTGGATGGGGTGGATTTCGACCTTTATCCTGGTGAAATTTTAGGGCTTGTTGGAGAATCGGGCTGCGGGAAAAGTGTAACCTCTTTATCTATTCTAAGATTAGTCGGCTTTCCGGGGAAAATTGTTGATGGTGAAATCTGGTTTGAGGGTAAGAATTTGCTTGCCTTACCTGAAAGTGAAATGGTTGAGATGCGCGGGAACCGCCTGTCAATGATCTTTCAGCAACCACAAACCAGTCTCAATCCAGTTTATAAAATCGGTGATCAGGTCGCTGAAGTATTTATCATTCATAAACATCTTCCGAAAAAAGATGCCTGGGAAAAAACCATTGAATTATTGCAATTGGTGGGAATTCCTGATGCGGAAAAGAAAGCTCATGCTTTTCCCCATGAGATGTCCGGTGGGCAGGCTCAGCGAGTGATGATTGCCATGGCGTTGGCGATGAATCCAACGCTCCTCATTGCGGATGAACCGACCACTGCACTCGATGTCACTATTCAGGCTCAAATTATGGACCTGATTCTTGAACTGCGAGAAAAGATGGGTACATCGGTCATTCTCATTACGCACGATTTGGGAGTGATTGCTGAGATGGCAGACCGTGTGGCAGTGATGTACGCAGGGCAAATTGTCGAACAAGCCACTGTTCAAGATTTATTTGCCAATCCAAAACACCCTTATACCAAAGGGTTGATGGGTTCCATTCCAATTCTTGGGAAAGTTACCCGACGATTAGAGGTTATTCCCGGATCAGTTCCAAATCTTATAAATCTCCCACAAGGATGCCGGTTTTCCCCGCGGTGTAAAGATCGAATTGAGAAACGAGTAGAAAGATGCCTGAACGAGAGTCCATCTTTGGTCTCAATTAATCAAGATCATTTGTGCCGCTGTTGGTTGTATGAGGGCGAGAAAGAGGCTGTAATTGATTTAGCGGAGGCACACAATGAATGAGCCAATGAAAACTCATACGGCAAGAATGGAATTAATTCAGGTTCGAAACCTGAAAAAATATTATGCAGTTCGAGGCGGTTTCTTTCAGCAGGTGAAAGCCAATGGTAAAGCGGTTGATGATGTGTCCTTTGAAATTTACGATGGGGAAACTCTTGGGCTGGTTGGTGAATCAGGATGTGGAAAAACGACCATTGGGCGAACCATGTTGCGTCTGATTGAACCGACCAGTGGTGAAGTTTACTATGAGGGAAATAATATTTTCCATATGTCTGGCGGCCCTTTGCGAGCAATTCGTCGAAACATGCAGATTATTTTTCAGGATCCATTTTCCTCGCTCGACCCACGAATGCCTGTTGGCGAATCGATCTTGGAAGGATTGCGTATCAATCGAATTGGAACTCGTAAAGAGCAATTTGATATTATGATTGAAGTGTTGCGAAAAGTAGGATTGGAAGATTATCATGCCCGACGTTATCCCCATGAGTTTTCAGGCGGACAACGCCAGCGGATAGGAATTGCAAGGGCGCTGGCTTTACGTCCGCGATTTATCATCTGTGACGAGCCCGTTTCCGCTCTTGATGTGTCCATTCAGTCACAAGTGTTGAATATTCTTAAGGATCTTCAGGAAGAATTTGGCTTGACCTATTTATTCATCGCTCATAACCTCAGTGTGGTAGAGCATATTTCCGACCGCGTCGCGGTGATGTATCTTGGGAAAATTGTAGAGCTGGCACATCGCGAGGAAATCTTTCGAAACCCATTACATCCTTATACTCAGGCCTTGCTATCTGCCATTCCAATTCCTGACCCAAGTATCAGAAAGAAGCGGATTATTCTCAAAGGGGATGTGCCCAGTTTATTTAACCCGCCAAGCGGGTGCCGTTTCCACCCACGTTGTCCATTTGCCATCGAACAATGTATGGTAGAGACTCCGCCGTATCGAGAAGTTAAGAAAGGCCATTTTTCAGCCTGTTGGTTGAATGGATAACTGACGTATAATTTTGATGGTGAAAGCTAATATTCAAATTTGTCCATTTCAACAAAAAGACCGTGAGTCGCTCTTAAGAATAGCGGCAGACACAGCCTTTTTTGGCGCTCCGGTGGAAAATTTTATGGAAGACCGCCGGATTTTTCTAGATGCTTTTTATGTTTATTATACAGATCATGAGGCTGACCATTGCTGGGTTGCCAAGGATGGTGAAGTTGTCATTGGCTTCTTAACCGGATGTTTCAATACCCGACTGCAACGTGAATATACCGCTCGCATTTTGGAGCCTCAGGCTCTAAGAAAGTTTATCAGTGGTAAATACCGAATAGGTAGCAAATTTATACGGTATATTATCCGCTACTATTTATCCAAATTAAGTTCTCCAAAAGATCATTTGGATTTATCTCAATTTCCGGCTCATTTTCACATTAACCTTTCGGAGGAATGGCGAGGTTACGGCATTGGGAGGAAATTGATAGAGAGGTTTTTGGACCAATTAGAGTCGGCAAATATTTGCGGTGTTCACTTACAAACTACAAGTTACAATAAGGCCGCAAAAATTTTATATGAAAGAATGGGTTTTACCTTGCTCGATTTTTTTCGTTCTTTATTATGGCAAGGTCTGGTTGATGAACCGATCTATGAACTTATTTATGGAATGAAGCTGTGAAAGAAATAAAAAATATAAACATTGTGCCTAATTTAATTTGCATATCACATGCAATTTTGATAGGATGATATAAAGGCAATTGACCACAAGAAAGATTAGTAGGAATTTTAGGAATAGGTGGAAAAGATCAATTGCCCAAGCGGGATAATCGAAACAAAAAGCTGCTTAATGATGTCTTTTATTCGGAAGCCGGATTCTAGCAGTATCCGCAGTCAGATGCGTCTGATTGTGTTGGCACTGCTCGTTGCCTTTTTGATCATTGATGGATTGGGCATCTGGCTTTTTGTTTACCGGATTGAAAAAAGGCATTGGAAAGAAAGACAAAATGAAGCGGTCGTAAACGCCAGCAACACAATCTCCCAAACCTTAAGACAGGTTCAATCTGCCCTCTACTGGTTAGGTAATTTTGGCGATCCAGCAAGTCTAGAAGATCCATTGGTTATTCGAACTGTGGAAAGTCAATTACCCGATTTACTGGAATTTGTATATTTTGATCGGAATGGGGGTGTTCTATCGAAAGTTTCCTTTGATGATGAAGCGTTACTTGCAACAGAGAAAGAGGTGATTTATACCAGTTGGTTTTTACAGGCAAGAAACAACAAAATTTTTATTGGGAACATTCAATATTCTTCAAATAATAAACCATACATTATTTGTTCCGCTCCTGTTTTTCGGAACGGTAACATAATTGCTGTGCGGCTGAGTGCGGAATTCTTGCGAGAAGTGATTGAGGGCATTCAAATTGGTCAGCAAGGCAAAGTCTATGTTCTGGATCAGGATGGTTCGATTATTGTTCATTCAAATTTAGATATTGGTGATTATCAACTAAACATTCGAAATCGTTCCGAAATAACGAATATTTTTCGGAGTGAAAACCGACGCTGGGAAGGCGAATATACCAACCTTGAAGGGATACCCGTTTCCGGGGTCAGCAAGCAAATTCCCGAGTCTGGCTGGATATTAATCGTCGAGGTTCCCCTGGAAGAAGTATACAGGAACACACGGCTTTCCGCTATTTTAGTTGTGAGCGGAATGGTACTCCTCGGTTTGATCTTGATTCCACTTTATTACATCTTGTTTGAACGCTTGTTAATGAAGCCGTTAGGTGATTTGATTGCAGGGTCCCGAAGAATAGGAATGGGAGATTTGGATTATCGAGTTCCTGAATTACACACCGAAGAATTCAATGATTTGGGAAATTCAATCAATCAGATGGCAGTTGACTTGAAGGAGAGGGATACTGCGCTTCGAATTCAATATCAGGCACTTCAACAAGAGATTGAAGATAAACAAAAAGCTGAGGAAGCCTTGCGGATTTTAAATCAAGAATTAGAGCAGCGGGTTGAAGAACGTACCCAACAATTGACTGCAATTAATCAGGATTTGAAAAAGGAGATTGAGGAAAGAGAAAGGCTGGAACGCTTGTACCAGAATCTGATTGAGAGAATGCCGGCAGTATCATATGTCATGAATCTTGAAAACATTTATTCCTTCACCTTTGTCAGTCCGCAAATTCTAGCGCTGACCGGTTGGGAGCAGAGAGATTGGATTGACAACGAAGATTTTCGACTGAAATGCGTTCATCCGGAAGATGTTAAAGAATTCATAACTGCTTTGAAAAGGTCAATTGAAAACCACAAACCATTTCATCACGAATACCGCCTCGTTCACCGGAGTGGGGATGTTGTTTGGGTGGAAGATTTTGCATCTCCATTGATAAATGGTGAAAATCAAATTGAATCGTATCAGGGGGTTATTCTAGACATTACGAATCGCAAGAAAGCAGAAGCAGAACTTATTTATAATGCCTTTCACGATGCCCTTACGGGACTGGCTAATCGGGCTTACCTGATTGAAAGGCTAAGTTTGATCTTGTCCCGGCGACATCCCAACAGTGATCAGCCTTTATTCAGTTTG
>FWPU01003549.1_pt1 | contig 39021 bp, 37 predicted proteins | sample 2228361 | NCBI WGS metagenome assembly FWPU01 (sample SAMEA103939777, study PRJEB20133) | metagenome | reverse complement strand
TGCCGCCGCCGGGGCCAGGCGCGCGGGTCGAGGTCGCGCCAGTCGTCCCACCGCTCGGGCGGCGGCGACGAGCGGAGCGGCGCCGCGCCGACGGGCTGGGCGGGGGCGGGCTGGGCCGGACGCGCCACCTCGGGGCCCCGAAGCGGGCTTGAGGCGTCAGGCATGGTGGGTCCCACCATGGGAAGTCATCTCCTCTGCTGCTATGGGACCGGATTCCGGATGCCGGAATCCGGTCCCATGGGGAGAAGCGGGCGTGGACCGCGTCCCGGCAGGGCCCTGTGTCGCCATCGCCGTCGTCTCCGCCGCGGCGCGGTTCCCCGTCGGTGCCGGGGCGGCCTCCAGGGGCACCTGTCCCGCCTGGACGTAGGCATGCTCGCCCAGGGCCAGCCCAGTCAGGGCCAGGAGAGAGGCCGTGGCCAGGAGGACCGGGGCCGCCGGCTCGGCAGCCAGGTGGCTCGCTCCGAGGAAGCCGAGAAGCAGGGCGGCCGCGCAGGCGGCGAGCCCTGTCCAGAAGAAGGCCCCGATCCTGCCTGCGCGCAGGGCGCGGGCCGCGGCCGCCTGGGCCGCGGTGCCGTGGGGCGCGAAGGCTTCCGTGAGGGAAAAGAGGGCGTGGGCCGCCAGCGCCGCCAGGAAGACGGCGGCCAGCGCCGCTGCCGCCGGATCCGGCGCGGCCGGCCCGGCGGGATGGGGGGCGGCCGGAGCTGCGAGGAGGAGGGCGGCCGCTCCCGCCAGGGCGGCTTGGACCAGAAGATGCCAGGGCAGGAGGGGGGACTGCCAGAGGTCGCGCCCCTTGGCCTGGCCGAAGAGGAAGCCGGTGTAGACGGCCGTGGCGGCGGCCAGGGGCACGCCGGCCCAGCGGAGCCAGGCGCGCGCCTCCCCGGCCCCTGCGAGGGCGCCGCTCCGCCCCGCTTGGGCGAGGGCCAGGTCGGCCGCCAGCAGAAGGCCGTAGGCCGTGATGATGTACGCCCCGCGGGCGAGCCAGGACCGCCACTGAGGCCGCGCGAGGATGCGCCAGAACCGCTCCGGGTGCTTGAGGTCGGCGACGAGGAGAAGCCCCGTCAGGGCAAGGAAGGCCAGGGCGACGGCGGTCGCCAGCGTGGCCGGCGGCTCGGCCAGGCTCCGGCCGACCGCGGCGAGGAGCCCGGGGACGAGATAGGCGCCGGCGGCCAGCGACTTGGTCCACGTGTAGGACGAAACCCGCCAGTCCCATCCCGGTCCGCCCGGGAAGGCGTAGCTCACCACCGCGGGCAGGGCGGTGTTGAGGTGGTCGTCCGCAGCGCCCCCGCCCGGGCCACGTGCCAGACCCCCACCTGCGGCGCCGGCCGGGACGCGGCCGTCGGCGTAGGGCGCCCCGCCGCGCGGTGGGCGCTGGGCACAGGCGTAGAACGAACCCGTGGCTGCGCCCAGCGGGTCCAGGGCCGCCTGGCTTCCCTCGACGTAAAAGACCTTGGGCCTCGTCCCCTTCTCCGGCCGGCGCACCGCGACCGGGCCCGCGCCTAGGCGGTGGCTCACCTCGCTGCCGGGGTCGTCGAGGTCGCCCACGATTATGGCCCGCTCGGGGCAGACGGTGACGCAGGCCGGCTCGAGGCCCAGCTCCAGCCGGTGGACGCAGAGGTTGCACTTCTCGGCGCTTCTGGACTCGGGGTCAATGTAGATGGCGTCGTAGGGGCAGGCCGCGAGGCACGCCTTGCAGCCGATGCAGGCGCGGCGATCGAAGTCCACGATGCCGTCCGGCCGCCGGAACATGGCGCCCACCGGGCAGATGGCCGCGCAGGGCGGGTCGTCGCACTGGTTGCAGCGCGTGACCTGAAACACACGGCGCACCGCCGGGTACCGTCCCACGTCCACCTGCCGGACGTAGGTCCTGGTAACCCCCAGGGGTACCCCGTTCTCCGCCTTGCAGGCCACGGTGCAGGCGTGGCAGCCTATGCAGACCCGCTGGTCTATGACCTTGCCCCACCGCACCGGCCGCACCCCTCCGTGCCGGCGGCGATGCCGCCCGCCGCCCCGCTATCTCAATATACAATACGGCGTACCGTATCAGGAACCTCCTCGGTCGGGGTCGGTTTCTCCGGCGGAGGGCGTGAATGCCCGGGTCCGCCAATCCGGGTGCCGCGCCGCTCCCGCCGCTAAACGGAGCCTTGGTTCTCTTTTGCCCCTTTATCGGGCGCGCCCTCCAGGTCCAGGGCGTGGCGGGCGAGCATGCCTCCGGCAACCAGGGTCGGGGAGATGACGCTGGCGGCGCCGGCCCGGTAGAGGGCGCGCTCGGCCTCCCGGGTCGAGGCGGCGGCGATGACGCGCAGTTCGGGCCGCACGCCGAGGGCCTCCAGGGTCAGGTAGACATTGGCCGCGTCGTCGGAGAAGGTGGCCACCAGGGCCCGCGCCCGCTCGAGGCCGGCTTCCCTCAGCACTTCCTCCTCCAGAGCGTCGCCGGGAATGGCCACCACTCCGTGGTCCACCAAACGCTGGGCCTTTTCCTCGTCCCGCTCGATCACCACCACGTCCCGCACCCCCTCGCCGCGCAGCTGCTCCACCACCACCGCCCCCAGGCGCCCGTAGCCGCAGACGATGAGATGACCGGACATCTCCGTGGCGCGCCGCCGCACTAGAGACCACCTCCCCGTGGTGACCTGGGCGACCTTTTCCTCCACGATCCCCATGCCGATGCCGAAGATGAGGACCAGCCCCACCACCGCCGCCCCGCCCGCCACCACCCGGCCGGCCGGCGTATGCGGCACCACGTCTCCGTAGCCCACCGTGGTGACGGTGGCTACGATGAAGTACAGGGCTTCGCCCAGGGGCACCCCCTCGGCCAGGTGGAAGAGTAGGGAGGCCAGGAGCACCACGCCCGCCAGGAGGGCCAGGTAGGCGCGCGCTCGCCGCAGGGCCAGGTGGAGGAAGTACATGCTCCCATTATTCGCCTTGGGGGGGCCGACCCCTTCACGAGAGCGGCCTGCCGCGCCGTTCACGCAACGCTCATCGCCGACGCCGTGTCACAGGGCTGCAGCCGGGGCCTCCCGGAGGCGCAGGCGAACGCGAGGGGGTGACCGGCTTACGGGGTGAGGAGGAGGAGTTGCACGCCGGGATAGCGCGCGAAATCCTGGTCGAAGGACACGAGGCGGCACCCGCCGGCAAGGGCGAAGGCCGCCAGATATGCGTCTGTCCAGTGACCACCCCGCACGTCCGTCGCCGCCGCCCAGCGGCCGAGGACCTCGTCCAGGGCCGGGGGGTCAGGCAGCAGGCTCACGCCCGGCAGGGACAGCCAAGTCTTTAAGGCACGCCACGCTGAGGCTCCGTCCAGGGTCCTCTCGCCCAGGATGTGCGGGTTGGTCAGGTGACGGAGGAGGGCCAGCGCTGTGACCCGGCAGAAGGCCAGCTCCGGAGCCGCCTCCTCCTCCCAGTAGCGGAGGGCGCGCGGATGATGGACGTGATCGGGGGCGCTCAGGGAAAGCCAAACGCTAACGTCGAGGAGATCGGGCATGCCTGGACTCGTCCTCTTCCTCCTCCAACCGGCGCAGCCGGGCGGGCGGCACCGCCGGGATCGGCCTCCCGCTCGGAGGCACGATGACGGGGGGCCGTCGCGTGCGCGAGGGGAGAGGCTGTTCCGATAATTGCTGCCGCAGCCCCTGCTCGATGAGCCGCAGAAGCAGCCGGCGCATGGTGGTCCCGCTCAGGGCCGCCCGCGCCTTTAGGGTGCGGTAGAGTTCATCGGGAAGATCAATGGTGGTTCGCATATTTGCATCTTAATATTTTGATATATTTAGGTCAAGGGGGTGGTTGCCGTGATGTTCGGGACACCCGATATGCGGGGGATGATGGCCCCGGGGACGGCGGGGGCCTGGTTCGTGGCTGGTTCCCTGCTTTGGCTGATCTGGGTCGTAGGGCTCGTCGGCCTATCGGTTTGGGTGGCTGTCTCGCTCGCCGGCATCCGGCGGGAGCTGGCAGGGCTTGCCCGGCCGCTGGAGGAGATCGCCCGCGCCCTCCGGGAGCGGGGGGACGGGGCGGCGCCCCGCTAGGCGGGAACCGGACGCGCCGCCGGGAGCCAGGTGCGCCGCCGGGAGCCGGACGCGGCCAGGGGCCAAGCGCCCCGCCGGGAGCGGGAGGCCCCGCCGGGAGCCAGGTGCGCCGCCGGACGCCGGCTGCTAGGGGGTGGCGTCGTCGGGGCCGGGCGGGGCGGAGGCGAGCCGCTCCAGGACGAGACGGTAGCCGTCGGCCCCGTAGGCGAGAAAGCGCTTGACGCGGCTGATGGTGGCGCTGCTCATCCCGGTTTCCGCGGCGATCTCGGCGTAGGTGCGGCCGGCGGCCAGGAGCTCGGCCACCCGCAGCCGCAGGGCCATGGCCCGCAGTTCCTCCACCGTGCACAGGTCCTCGAAGAACCGGTAGCACTCCCCCCTGTCCCTCAGGGTCAGGACGGCGTCGAAGAGACGGTCCAGGAGCGGGTCCGCAAAGCGGCTCCTGTATTCCACCCTCCATCCCCCCCGGCGACGACCTTGACGGCCCCCGCCTTTCAGTTTAGTATTTTATCAGTTTATCGTGATAAAGGAGCGATGGACTTGCCGGCGCAGGACGGCACCTGGCTGCCTGGGGAGGCGGCCCTTCGGCGCTGGGCGGAGGAGAGGCTCGGGCGCGTGTGGGCTTCCTGGGGGTACCGGGAGGTCGAGGCGCCGGTCTGGCTGCGCTGGGAGCGCCTGGCGGCCGTCGAGGGACTGATTCCCCTGCGGGCCTGCCGTTTCCTGGACCACCGCGGAGAGGTGCTGGCCCTGCGGCCGGACCACACCGTGGCCCTGGCTGGTCTGGCCGTGGCCGAGCTGCGGGACGAGCCGCGGCCCCTGCGGCTGGCCTACCGCGGGCCGGTGTACCGGCGGCGGGCCGACGGTTCCTTCGGTGTGCGCTGGGAGGCGGGCGTGGAGCTTATGGGCGCGGCCGGGCCCGTCTTCGACGCCGAGGCGGTGGCCCTGGCCGCCCAGGCGCTGCGGGAGCTGGGCCTGGACGACTTCCGCGTGGCGGTGGGCCACGCGGGGGTCCTGGCGGAGATGCTTTCGGCGGCCGGGCTTCCCGGGGAGGAGCGGGACCGGTTCCTCCTGGCGTTGCAGGACCGCGACTACGTGGCGGCGGAGGCTGTCGCGCGGCGGACGGGGGCGGCCGGGCTTCTCTCCCTCCTGCCGGGGGGAGGGGCTCCCGGCGCCGAGGGCGACGTCCGCCCGGACGTCATCGTCACTGCGCCGGCGGGGGCGGAGAGCGGCGCCGGCGGCTTCTCTGCCGAGGCGGCGGGGCAGGGCCGGGGCGAGGCCGCCCTGCTGGAGCGGCTTCTGGCGGAGCTGGGGCTGGCGGGGCACCTGGTATGGGAGCCCCACCTGGTGCGGGACGTGGACTACTACACGGGCCTGGTCTTTGAGGTGACGTGCCGGGGCCGGCCCCGCCCCCTGGCGGGCGGCGGCCGCTACGACCGGCTGCTGGGGCGCCTCGGCCGGGAGGAGGCGGCGGTGGGCTTCGCCTTCGATCTGGAGGAGCTTGTAGCGGCCCTGGCGGAGAGGGGGCTCGGCCCCGGCCGCGGCGCCGGTGGCGCGGCAGGTGGCGGCGGCGCGGCGCTGGCGGTACCCGTGGCGCCGGGCGCCGAGGAAACGGCGTGGGCCGAGGCCGTCGCGCTGCGGCGTGCCGGTCTGGCGGCGGCCCTGGCGGGGGTGGGCCCCGCGTGCTGACCATGGCGCTGCCGCGGGGGCGGTTGTTGGAAGAGGTGCGGGCGCTCCTGGCCGCGGCGGACCTGCCCGTGCCTCCCGCGGGCGAGGCGAGCCTCCTCGTGGAGGAGGGCGGCTTGCGCTTCCTCCTGGCGCGGCCGGCGGACGTGGTCGTCTTCGTCCGGGAGGGGGCCGCCGACCTGGGCGTCACGGGGCGGGACAGCCTCGGTGAGGACCGCGACGGCTGCTGCGAGCTCATGGACCTGGGCATCGGGCGCTGCCGGCTGGCGGTGGCCGGCCGGTTGCCGGAGGGGCTGGATTGGCGGGGCTTCCTTGCGGCGCGGGGAAACCGCCTGCGCGTGGCCACCAAGCACCCGGAGGCGACGCGCCGCTACTTCGCCTCGCTCGGCCTGGAGCCGGTCGTCATCAGGCTGGGCGGCGCCCTGGAGCTGGCCCCGCGGGTAGGGTTGGCCGACGTCGTCGTGGACCTGGTGCAGACGGGGCGCACCCTGGCGGCCAACGGCCTCACGGAGCTGGCCGTCATCGAGGAGGTCTCGGCCCGGCTCATCGCCAACCCCGTCAGCCTGCGCTTTCGGGCCGGCGAGATCGAGGCGGTCATGGGCCGCCTGCGGGCGGCGCGGGACCGGGTGGGGCAGCCGTGCTGAGACGTTGGCGGCCCGAGGAGTTCGCCCTGTACCTGGCGCGGCGGCGGCCGGCGGCCATTCCCGAGGAAGCCGAGCGGGTGGCGGCCGCGGTGCTGGAGGCGGTGCGGACGCGCAGGGACGCCGCCCTTTGCGAGTTCACCCGGCGCTTTGACGGGGTGGAGCTGGGGCCGGGCGAGCTGGAGGTGCCCCGCGGGCGGTGGGAGGCGGCCTACGACCGGTTGCCGGACGAGGTGCGGCGCGCCGTCCTGACGGCCGCCCGGCGGTTGGAGGAGTTCCACCGCCGGCAGGTGCCGTCCGGCTTCTCCTGGGATGACGGGACCGGCAACTGCCTGCGGTGGCTGGTGCGGCCCCTCCGGCGTGTGGGTGTGTACGTGCCGGGCGGGCGGGCGGCGTATCCCTCCACCGTGCTGATGGCGGCGGTGCCGGCGCGCCTGGCGGGCGTGGAGAGCGTCGTTCTCTGCACGCCGCCGGGGGCGGGGGGCGAGGTGCCCGACGCCGTCCTGGCGGCGGCGCTGGTGGCGGGGGTGGACCGGGTCTTCCGGGTGGGCGGCGCCCAGGCCGTGGCCGCCCTGGCCTACGGCACCGAGACGGTGCCCGCGGTGGACAAGGTGGTCGGGCCCGGCAACGTCTACGTCACGGCGGCCAAGCGCCTGGTCTTTGGCGTGGTGGGCATAGACGGCCTGCACGGCCCCAGCGAGGTGGCCATTGTGGCCGACGAGACGGCGGATCCGGAGCTGGTGGCGGCCGACCTGGCGGCGCAGGCCGAGCACGATCCGCTGGCGGTGGCTGTTCTCCTGACGCCGTCCCCGGATCTGGCCGGGGCCGTTGACGGGCGCGTGGCGGCGCTGGCGGCGGCTTCCCCCCGGGGGGAGACGGTGCGGCGGGCCTTGGAGGGGCACAGCGGCGTGGTGATCACCGGCGATGTGGCCCATGCGGTGGATCTGGCCGACCTGATGGCACCCGAGCACCTGCAGATCATGACGGCGAACCCGGAGGAGTGGCTGGGCCGGGTGCGGCGGGCCGGCGCCGTCTTCCTCGGCGACTGGGCGCCCGTGCCGGCGGGCGACTACGCGGCCGGCACCAATCACGTTCTGCCCACGGGCGGCACGGCGCGTTTCCTCTCGGGGCTCTCCGTGAACGACTTCGTCCGCACCATGTCCTGCTTTGAGGGCAGCGGCGACGGGGTGGCGGCGTGGGGACCGGCCAGTCACGTCCTGGCCGGTGCGGAGGGGCTGCCGGGGCACGCCGAGGCGGTGCGCCTCCGCCTGGAGCGGGCGACCCCCGGCAAAAGGGCCGGCCGAGGAGGAGGATGAGGCCGTGGAGAGGGAACGGGTGGGCAGGGCGGCGCGGCGCACGGGCGAGACGGACGTCTCCGTTACCTGGAGGCTGGAGGGCGAAGGGATGGGGCGCGTCGAGACGGGGATTCCCTTTTTCGACCACCTCCTGCAGGCCTTTGCCCTGCACGGGTCCTTCGATCTGGAGGTGCGCGCCCGCGGGGACCTGGAGGTGGAGGCCCACCACACGGTGGAGGATGTGGGCATCGTGCTGGGACAGGCTCTGCGGGCGGCCGTTGGCGACGGCGCCGGCCTGGCGCGCTTCGGCTGGGCCTGCCTGCCCATGGACGAGGCCCTGGTGCTGGTGTCCCTGGACGTGTCGGGGCGGCCCTACCTGGCGTGGGACGTGGAGCTGGCGCCGCGCGAGCTGGGCGGCTTCCACACGGAGCTGGCCGTCGAGTTCTGGCGCGCCCTCTGCAACCACGGGGGGCTCACCCTCCACGTGCGTAAGCTGGCGGGGGTAAACACGCACCACGTCCTGGAGATCGCCTGGAAGGCCGCCGGGCGCGCCCTGGCCCAGGCCGTGAGCCGCCCCGGCCGGGCCGGGACGGTGCCCTCCACCAAAGGGGTTCTGTGATCCGATGGGGGGAAGCCGAGCCGAGGGGACGGCCGGGTTACGGAATCCGGTGGACGTGGCGGTGGTGGACTGCGGCATGGGCAACCTGCGCAGCGTGGAAAAGGCCCTCGCTTTCCTCGGGGCGTCGCCACGCCGCGCCTCGGCGCCGAAGGAGCTGGCCGGCGCCGAAGCCCTCGTCCTGCCGGGGGTGGGCAATTTTGGAGAGGCGGCCCGGCGCCTGGCCTCCTCCGGTGTGGCGGAGGCGGTGCGGGGGGCGGTGGCGGCCGGCGTGCCCCTCCTCGGCATCTGCCTCGGGATGCAGCTTCTCTTCCAGGAGAGCGAGGAGGACGGAGGCCGGGCGGCGGGCCTCGGCTTTCTGCCGGGGCGGGTGGCGCGATTGGCGGGCGGGCCGGGCCTCAAGGTCCCCCACATGGGGTGGAACGCCGTCACGTGGACGGGTCCCTTCCCCCTTTTGGCGGGGCTCGTGCCGCCGGCCTACTTTTACTTCGTACACAGCTACGCCGTGCCTGCGGGGCAGCCGGCCCGGGCGGAGGCGGCCGGCGCGGAGGACTCCGCAAGGGCCGGAGGGGGAACGGCCAGCCCGGGGGCCGGCGCGGGAACGGCCGGTCCCGGGGACGGCGCCGGAACGGCCGGTCCCGGGACGGCGGTGGCCACGGCGCGGCACGGCGGCGAATTCGTGGCCGCGGTGCAGCGGGGCCGCGTGGCCGGGACCCAGTTCCACCCGGAAAAGAGCGGGGCGTGGGGCCTGCGGGTGCTGGAAAACTTCCTCGCCCTGGCGCGGGAGGCGCGCCGGGATTGAGCGGCCCAACGGGCGAAAGGGCGGCGGGCGAGCCGGGTTTTCAGGTGATCCCGGCCGTCGATCTGCGCGGCGGGCGCTGCGTGCGGCTCACCCGCGGCGAATACGGGGCCGAGACGGTCTACGGTGACGATCCGGCGGAGGTGGCCGCGGGCTGGGTGGCCCAAGGGGCGCGCCGCCTGCATCTCGTGGACCTGGACGGGGCGCGGGAGGGACGGCCCGTCCACCTGGAGGTGCTGCGGGCCGTGGCCCGCCTGGGCGTGCCCGTGCAGTTCGGGGGCGGGCTCCGGACCCTGGCCGACGTGGAGCGGTGCCTGGCGGCCGGGGCCAGCTGGGCCATCGTGGGAACGCGCGCCCTGGCCGATCCTGGCTTCCTGGCGGAGGCGCGGCGGTGCTTCGGCGACGCTCTGCTGGTGAGCCTGGACGTGCGCGCCGGGCGGGTGATGGTGGCCGGCTGGCGCGAGGAAGCCGGGCTCACGATGGCGCAGGCCCTTCACCTGCTGGGAGAAGCCGGACAGCGGGAGATCATCGTCACCGACGTGGGGCGCGACGGCACCCTGGGCGGCGTGGACGAATCGCTGTTCCCGGCCGTGGCGCGCCTCGGCTTCACCGTCACGGCAGCGGGCGGCGTGGGCTCCCTGGCGGACGTGGAGGCGCTGGCGGACCTGGCCCGGAGGCTCGGCGAAGAGGGGGCGCCGGGCCGCCTGGCGGGCGTCGTGGTGGGCAAGGCCCTCTACGAGGGCCGCCTGAGCCTCCCGGCGGCGCTGGCCCTGGTCCGCGCCAGGCCCTGAGGTTGGCTGGTACGGCGGCAGGCCAGGGAATGCGCGTTTCTGGCGCGAAATTGCGGGAAAAGGTGGATGCGCTGGTGGAAGCGGTATCCTACGTACCCTTGCTGGCAGTGGCCCTGCTCGCTTTCCTGGTGCCGCTCTTCAGCGCCCGCGTAAGTTTCATCCCGGTGGTGGTGGGGGAGATTCTCGCCGGCATCCTCCTGGGGCGCACCGGGCTCAATCTTGTCCACACTGACGCCATCCTGGCCTTCCTGTCCGACTTCGGCCTTGCTTACCTCATGTTTCTGTCCGGCCTGGAACTGGACTTCAGCCAGTTGATACCGGCGCGGACAAGCGCCGGGCACCGGGTGGGGCGTGTCGGCCTCAGCCAGCCCCTGGTGGTGCCTGTCCTGGCCTTCCTGGGCACCCTGGCGGCGGGACTGGCAGCCTCCCATTTCCTGGTGCGGTCGGGGCTCCTGGAGGACCCTTGGCTGGCCGGGTTCATCTTCGCCACCACCTCCCTGGGAGTGGTCCTGCCTCTTTTGAAGGAACGTAACCTGACCGGTACCCCCTACGGCCAGGCCATGCTGGCCTATGCCTCCATAGCCGACTTCGTTACCATGGTGCTCATCACCGCTTGGGCGGCGATCCGCGGGGGGTCAGGGTCACGTGATCTCCTTTACCTGGCGCTTTTCATGGTCTTCATATCCCAGGTCTACCGAGGCGGTACCGCCTTCACGCGCCTGCCCGTCGTGCGACGCCTCTTGTCCGCAGCCACCGGCCACTTCGACGTCCGGGCAGCCATGGCCCTGGTCCTGGTCTTCATCGCTTTCGCCCAGCAGCTGGGCGTGGAGTCCATTCTTGGCGCCTTCATGGCGGGGGCGACGATCTCCCTCCTCAGCGGAAGGGAGGGGGAGCACCTACGCCTGAAACTGGACGCCATCGGCTTCGGTTTCTTCGTGCCCATCTTCTTCATCATGTTCGGGGCGAACCTGGATCTGCGGGCGGCCATCATGTCCGGACAGACCTGGCGCCTTTTGCCCCTGCTTCTGGGCTTCGCCTTCCTCGTCAAGGTCCTGCCGGTGCTCCTCTTCCGGACGCGCTTTGGTTTCCGGGACACCCTGGCGGGCGGATTCCTCGTCTCGGCACAGCTCAGTCTCACCATCGCTGCCACGGATATCGCCCGACGCCTGGGAGTCTTCGCCGAGGAGACCGTCTCCGCCTTCCTGATCATGGCCATTCTCACCAGCATCCTGGCGCCCATTGTCTTCAATCGCCTTGCTCGCGCCCGGGTGGAAAAGCGGGAGGGGGTAGTGGTGGTGGGCGACAGCCGCTTCGCCATCGCCCTGGCTCGCCGCCTGGCCTCCGCCCTACCGGTGACACTCATCTTGGACGTCACCTTCTCCGGCGATGCGGGCGGGGAGGGGTGGCGGACGCTGCGTGGCACTGGCAATCCCCACGAGGATCTGCGTGCGGCTGGTGCCGGGGGGGCCCGTGCGGTCCTGGCCGTTGGTGGCAACGCCTCCCGGAACATCGAGGTAGCCCGCCTGGCGCGGAGTGACTTCGGGGTGGAAAACGTCATCGCCACCGGAGAACCCTCTCTAGCCGCGGATGCCGCAGTCCACGGTGTGCGGCTGGTGACCCCGGAACTATCCACCATGCTCCTCTTGACGGCCGCCACGCTGGCACCGGGCTCGGTAGAGCTGCTGACGGGTGAGGAGGGCATGCACATCGAGGAAGTGGAGCTGGGCAACCCCGACTATGATGGCCGTGCCCTCCGCACCTGCTTCCTGCCCGCCGGGATTCTGGTGCTGCGGATCCAGCGGGGGCCCGACCGGATCGTGGCCCACGGCGATACGGTCCTGCGGCGGGGGGACCGGGTGATGGTGATGGGGTCACCGGCCGATATCGACAAGGTGCGGGATATGCTGGAAAAGGCAGGCTAGTCGCGGGGGATTGTCTTGTAAATGTTGGCAATGCAACCCCACATTGCCTCACGCCTTGCGGGGCTCCTGAATTAATGCTAAGGTAGAGCTGCCAATCGAATAACGGCCTGCCGGTTCGCCTGAACGCCGAGTCTCCGCAGCCGCGGAGAGCGGACCGGTGCAGTTCCTCCACCGCCTCCACCAGCCAGGACAGCAGGCCGGGCACCTGCTCCGGCCCCTCCACGTGGTAGGTAGCGGCCGTCGGCCCCGCCCCCACGCGCACCGTCACCCCGACCCCGCGCAGGGCGCGGAAAGCGTCCTCGTTTAGTCGGAGGACGGCCGTCCCCTTGTCGCCGCCGCGCGCCGGGCGCACCTCCAGGACCTCCTTGCCGGGGCGCACCGTGAGGAGGTTGCCGCCCGGCGCCGCCTCCAGGGCCGCCCGCACGGCCGCCCGCACCTCGACCAGCCTGTCCCTGGGGGTGTTGCGGAAGTGGACGGCCACCCCCAGCCCCTTGTCCTCGACGAAGCATCCCGGGATCTCCCGGACGGCGGCTGCCCTTGCTCGCCTCGCCGAAGTAGAGGCTCAGGTGCGGAAAGGGAATCTCGATGCCCTCCTGCTCAAAGCGCTTCTTGATACGGCGGCCCAGCTCCCGGGCCACGTCCCACTGCTTGAGGGGCAGGGTCGTGATCATGGTCTTTATCGTCACCTGCGATTCGCCGAAATCGTCGACGCCCAGCACCTGAAGCGGCTCGAGGATCAGGGGGCGGAAGGCCTCGTCGGCGGCCAGCTCGTCGCCGACCTCCCTCAGGACGGCCATCACGCGGTCCACGTCTTCCTTAATACGCCACCCCGACGTCGATCACGGCCCGCGACCAGCCCTTAGTCCTGTTGGTGATGTACTCGATGCCCCCGTTCGGGAAGATGTGGACGTTTCCCTCGAGGTCGCGCAGGATGGTGGTGCGCAGGGTGATGTCCTCGACCAGCCCCGAGACAGAGCCATTGATGGTCACCACGTCGCCGACCCGGATCTGGTTCTCCATCAGAAGGAAGAAGCCGCTGATCACGTCCCGGACCAGGTTCTGGGCGCCGAAGCCCAGGGCGAGGCCGCCGATCCCCCATCGCCGTTACCGGGCTGAACGCGCCGCCAGCGAACGAAAAGTCCGGGGATGCGGCCCCGCCTGCCGGGGAGGCTACCCCGGGGGCCTCTCCGTCACCCTCCCGGTGAACGTTTGTGAGCACCGGAATCTCTTTTGCCGCCATGCCTAGATCTGTTGATAGATCTGTCGACCATGCCAACGCTGTATACAGCTTAATAGCTGTATACCTGCTGCATTCGAGCTCCGCTTGGCGCCCCCGCGCGTTGGGGGTGGGGCGGTGGCGGAGCGGCGGGTAGTGACGGAGCGGGACGGCGGGCGATGGTCAGCGCGCTTGGTCCCGGCGGCCTCAGGCGAGGAGGTCCTCGGTGTCCATGGTGACGCCGGGCAGGGCGAGCGGCGTCGCTGACCGGCCGCGCGGCACGACGATGCGCTCGACGAAGCCATCGGGCGAGGGGCCGCGGTGGATCTCGACCACCTGCGCCTGCAGGTCCACGATCCAGACCTCGGGGATCCCCGCCCGCGCGTAGAGGGGGAGCTTAACCTGCCGGTCATAGGCGCCGGAGGTATCTGCCACCTCCACGAGGAGAAGCACATCCTCCGGTCCGGGGTGGGCCTGCCGGTAGAAGTCGGGCCGCGGCCTCACCAGGGCGAGGTCGGGCTGGAGCTCGGAGAGATCGCCCAGGCGCACCGGGTCCTGGACGCGCACGATGGCCGCCGTCTCCGCCGCCCGCAAGAAAAGGCGGTTCAGCCGGCTTACGCAGGCGGCATGTTCGCTGCCGACGGGCGTCATCTGCACGATCTCTCCCTCGAGGAGCTCCACCCGGTCGTCTTCGCCAATAATACCAGAATCACGCATTTTGTGGTAATCGGCCACGGTGAAGAGGCGCCGTTGCACGGAGAGGGCCATGCCGCATCCCGCCTTTCCCACCCAATGGGTTCTCGTCATCCGACGCACCTCTCTGGCATCACAGGATGGTGCCGCTCTCTAAAGGATTACTCGCGTTTCTCATTTACGCCGCCTTGGATCATAGCGATGCTCCTGTTGTCTCCTAATAAGGGACGTGTTCCTTCACATTCTACAATGAGAGTGCCGACCGGAATCCCGAAAAGTGTATAGAAACGAACAAGAGCCCTATACCTACTGATCGCGCCCTGGGGCCTATGACAATACCCCGGTTCGATTGTTACGTCAACTACGCGAATCCAACGGTATAAACTAAGGGCGGAAACCAGTGAATCGTCATAGACGTGTTTTACTTGGAAGAGAGCATCCTTCCCGGCAATTAGCCTATTCCCGTCTAACTGATCCAGTCCATTCGATACAAAACACTCAGCGGTAACGGCCCCGACCGAGATTAGGGCGGCCACGATGATAATCCCCCGCGAAAGCCGTAAGCGCAGCCATCGTTGGTGCTTCCCGCCGATCAAGGTGAACGCTCCCGCTGACCGATTATTACGGAGAAATGAGCATCTGCCACGAAAATTTCGGCATCATTGCCAATGGTGCACCCTTATTGGAATCAATCGTCCGGTCGGTCAAAGGCACATATCCCGCCACTACAGCCATGGGTTTTGATGGTTTCGGAATTGGAAACGAGGCTATTATCCCTTTATCTTCCTCCAACCTTACTTTGGACAAAAGAGGATGCCCCCCAAACGACAGTATTTGACCGTCTGCCATCAGCAAAACGATACTCTCCTGGCTACCATACCCCGCTAGCCCGGAATAATGTGCATACAAGCGACCCTGTTGGAGGTCTTGCCATTTAACCCGTTGAGCAAGGTTGATCCTCTTTGCATTAGTTGAGAGAACAGGTTCAAACAATCCGGTGCTCTCTTTGTCAGGCAGAATTGAGATCTTTGACTCATTGGTCGGTTCAGGGCAACCTTCAGCACCATCGTTCGAGCCGTTGTGGATATCCACGCGAAGTCCTATGGTGATTGGCCGTAGACGTAGCGTCATTCTCTTTTCGTAATCCTCCTGCACAATGAAAACAAGGCAATTTGTGCCTGGTACCAGTGCTTTGACCGGAATGTTTACATCAAGTCGGGTCTTACCACGATCGACAGGATCTAGAGAAATCACAGAGCTCTTAGCCCCATTTTGGTCCAACAGGATATCCATAGGCACAAAATTCAGTAACGCGGTGAAGTGACTCCTGAATACCTGGCCCGTCGTGGAAAAATAGACAGAGCCGACCACTGAATCGGAGCCCTTTATTACCTCAAAACTCGGCATCTTTCCAGTCGTTTTCTCCCTTAGACCCCGAGTAGGTTTAAACCCCATGCCCACAAGACCTGCCGATGCGCGCGGCCGGTTGTCATCGAAACCGGCTGGCGCCGTTTGTTTAACGTTAGCCTTTTTCTGGTCGCCTGTATCCTGCCCCACCTGACTGGAACCACCCTCTCTGAAACTTGAAGAGCAGGATACGAGGAGTAGTCCTGCCGCTAGCAGGAGCCCTCCTCGCACCCAAAACGAAATCCGCGACATGTTTAGATTCTCCGTGGCATTAAAACTGCCTGCACCTGTCGCAGCTCCCATCGAGACATGCAGTCCAATGCCCCCCGTCGTCCCACCAATGATCAGCCTAAGTCCCCGGTGTGGAGGGAGCAACCGCATAGGTGGGCTTCGAAAAGCCTCGCGCCTGCCCTGCGCGCGCCGCCGGGGGCCGGGGCGGGGCGTATAATTGGTAACCGGTGACGACGGTGCTGGCCAAGCGGATCATCCCCTGCCTGGACGTGAAGGACGGCCGCGTGGTGAAGGGGGTCAGGTTCCTGGGGCTCAGGGACGCGGGCGACCCGGTGGAGCTGGCGGCCGCCTACGACGCCCAGGGGGCGGACGAGCTGGTGTTCCTGGACATCAGCGCGTCCCACGAGGGGCGCCGCACCATGCTCGACGTGGTGGAGCGGGTGGCGGCCCAGGTTTTTATACCTTTCACGGTGGGGGGCGGCATCGCCGGCACGGGCGAGGTGCGGGACGTGCTCCTGGCCGGGGCCGACAAGGTTTCCCTCAATACGGCGGCGGTGCGGGAGCCGCGCCTCCTGGCCGAGGCGGCCGAGCGTTTCGGCAGCCAGTGCGTCGTGCTGGCCATAGACGCGCGGCGGGCCGGGCCGGGGCGCTGGGAGGTTTACACCCACGGGGGTCGCAGGCCCACGGGGCTCGACGCCGTGGAGTGGGCGCGGCGAGGAGTGGAGCTGGGTGCCGGCGAAATCCTTCTGACCAGCATGGACGCCGACGGGACGCGGGCGGGCTACGACTTGGAGCTGACGGCGGCCGTGGCCGAGGCGGTGCCCGTGCCGGTCATAGCCTCGGGCGGCGCCGGGTCGTGGGAGCACCTCTACCAGGTCCTCACGGTGGGGAAGGCCGACGCGGCCCTGGCGGCGTCCATCTTCCATGACGGAGGCTGCACGGTGGCCGAGGTGAAGGAGCGGCTGGCGGCGCGGGGCGTGCCCGTGCGGCCCCCGGCGCCCGCGGTGGTGGGGCCGGCCGGAGACGGGTGAAATCCCCGCGCCGGCGGGTGGAGGGTTGGAGGTGAGGGCCGTGGCGGAGGGTGAAGCCGCGGAGCGGGAGGTGTGGGTCAGGCTGGCGGAGCCGGGTACGCTCCTGCCGGCGGTGGTCCAGGACGCCGTCAGCGGCGAGGTGCTCATGGTTGCCTGGGTGAGCGGCGAGGCCCTGGCGCGGACCCTGCGGGACAGGCAGGCCTGGTTTCACAGCCGGAGCAGGGGGTCTCTCTGGCGCAAGGGCGAGAAATCGGGGCACACCATGGAGGTGACCGAGGTCCGTTACGATTGCGACGCCGACGCCATCCTTTACCGCGTGTTGGCCAAGGGGCCGGCCTGCCACACGGGGCGGCGGAGCTGTTTCTACCGGAGCCTTTCCCTGCCGGAGACGTGGCCGCCGGCGGGCCCGGTCGATGGCGGCTCCGCTACCGCCAGCGCGGCCGGGCCGGTCGGTGCCGCCGTTGCCGCGACCGCGGACGAGGCCGGCCGCTCGGCGCCGACGCCCGGTGAGGCGGCTGGGGCGGGGCCGGTTTCCCCGGTATCCGCGACGGAGGCGCCGACGGGGGGGACGGGCGCGGAGGTGCTGGCGGAGTTGGAGGATGTGGTGCGGGAGCGGCGGCGCTCGCCGCGGCCCGATTCGTACACGAGCCGGCTCCTGGCGGAGGGGCGGAGGAAGGTGGCCCAGCGGTTGGGGGAGGAAGCCGTGGAGGCGGCGCTGGCCGGCGCCGGCGAGGACGACCGGCGGGTGGTGGAGGAACTGGCCGACCTGGTGTACCATGCCACCGTCCTTCTGGCGGAGCGGGACCTTTCCTGGCGGCGAGTATGGGAGGAGCTGGCGGCGCGGCGGAGGCCCGGGTGAGCCCCGCGCCGGGCCGGGCACAACCGCCGGTGTCGGCACTCGCCCCCGGGAAAAGGCTGGCGGGATTTTTCGCCCTGGGGCTTGCCGCGCTCGCAACCGGCGTCGGCACCGTGGGATACGGCGTGGCGGCCACCGCACCGGTGCGCCCGGCCCTGGCGGCGCCCCTGACCGTGCCGGCGGGAATGCGCCTGCTGGTGGTGGCGCCGCACCCGGACGACGAGGTGCTGGCAGCCGGCGTCCTGATGCAGCGGGTGCTGGCCGCCGGTGGCCGGGTGCGGGTGGTGTACGTCACCGACGGCGACGCCTACGTGACGGCGGCCCGCCGCTCCCTCGGCAAGGCGCGCCTGAGCCCCGGTGACTTCAAGGCGCTGGGTGATATCCGGCGCGCCGAGGCGGGGCGCGCCCTCGGCTTCCTGGCGGCGGCGGAGCCGGATGCCGGCGCCGCCAGGCGGTATGGGCCGGGAACCGCCATGTCTCGCGCCGAGGGGGCGATTTCTCGCGCCACGGGTGTCGAGGCCGTCCATCTCGGTTTCCCCGACAAGGGCCTGGCGGCCCTCTGGGTCGAGCGCTGGGACCGGCCCTATCGCTCCCTGGCCACGGGCGCCGTCGCCGTGCCTTACCGGGATGCCTTCCGGCCCGGCGCCCCCTACTCGGGGCGGGAACTTTTGAGGCTCCTCCGGGAGAACATGGCCGAGTTCCGCCCGGACCTGGTGGTGTCGCCGGGCATCATGGACCTGCACCCGGACCACCAGGCCACGGCCCTCTTCGTGCGGGCTGCGTGGAGCGCGGAGCGGCGGGGCGGCACCCTGGCGCGCGCCGCCCTTTTGGAATACGCCGTCCACCGGGAGGCGTGGCATCTGGAGAGAGGGTTGGAGAGAGCCAGGCTGGTGGACCAAGGGGCCGTGTCCCAGGCGCGGGGCGGCCGCTGGGTGCGGCTTGACCCCGCGGCGGGCGAGCGGGAGCGCAAGCGGCAGGCCATCCTGGCCTACGACAGCCAGGTGCGGGTGATGCGCGGCTTCCTTTTGCCCTTCGCGGCCCGGCCGGAGGTCTTTCGGGTGGGCGAGGGACGTATCGAGACAGGGGAGCCGACGCGGGGGGTCGGCGGGCATGGCCTCTGACGTCCGTCCCGCCTCGTGCCCGGTGATCGGCCCGGGGGGCGGCCCCGACGGCGGGAAGGACGCGGGCGGCATTCTCCTCGGGCTGGAGGAAGAGGTCTTCATCACCGAGCCCCGCCGCCCCTCCCTCAACTCCCTGTATTACCTGGCCCGGCTCCTCTGGCGCGATCCCGCCTTTTACTACGCCCACTCGGCCTCGAACTTCGCGCGGGGGCGCGACGTCCGCTCCTGCCTGATGGGAGGCGTGGAGATTGCCACCCGTCCCGCTCCCCTTCCCGCCGGCGCCGTCCGGGACCTGGCCCGCCGCCGCCGGGACCTGGCGGCCGCGGCGGACGGGCTCCTGGTGCCGGTGGGTCATCTCTTCGATCTGGAGGCGCCCACCAACACCTGCGGCCTCCATGTCCACCTGGGGGGGTTGCCCCACCCGCGCCGCTCCTACGCCGCCCTCGTCCGGTATCTGCCGGTGCTGGCGGCGGCCGCCGTGAACTCGCCCCTGGCGGGGGGGAGGGACGTGGGCGTCTCCTACCGCATGCAGCGCTCCTTCGCCATCGGCCCCCTGCGGTCCGACTGGACCTACCGGTTCCAGGACCTCATCTACTCGCGGCGGCTGGGCACCATCGAGATCCGGGTTTTTGACCCTTTCTGGGACCTGGAGCGGCTGCGGTGGCTCCTGGGGGCCTGCGTGGCCGTGGCTCTCCTCGAGCGGCCGGTGGCCGCAGATATCGACCACTACAATCGGCTGCGGGAGGTGGTGGCCCGCGAGGGCTACGGCGGGCCGCTCCGGCGCCTCTACCGGGAACTGGCGGCCTTCTACCCCTTCCCGGAGGAGCTGCTCCTCCATCCCCCCGCCGAGGAGACGCGGCGCCTCCACCGGCAGCGGGGCGTGGAGGGGACCTACGCGGTCCTGGACCGGGCCTACCGTTACGGGGAAGCCCCGCCGCTTGCCGCCCGCGGCGGGGGGCGCCCCGCCCGGCCCGCCGGCGGGTGGCTGGTCACCCCCGTGCGGCTGGCAGGCGGGGTCGTGGGCTATCTGCTCCCCAAGGCGCCCTATGTCGCCTTCAAGGCTTGGCGCGAGTGGGGGAAGGGATGAGGGTGACGGCCCTCGGCGTCGGGAACCCTGCCTTCTGGCTCGCCGGCGGTCTCTTGATCCTCCTGCTGGCGGCCTGGCTCTTTACCCGCCATGTCTGGTTCTACCGCGACCCCGTGCGCGTGCCGCCTCCCGGCGAGGACCTGGTCCTCTCGCCGGCCGACGGCAAGGTCATCTACGTGCGGCGCGTGGAGGAGGGCGGCGTGTACTCCGAGAAGCTCGGCCGGCGCATCCCCCTGCCCGAGATCCACAAGGCGGGCGGCGATCGGCGAGGCGCGGCCGGCGGGGCGCCCTCGGCGGCGGGCGCCGCCGCGCCCGGCGAGGCGGGCGGCGGCGCGCAGGGTGGTGGTGCCGGCGGCGGAGAGGCGGAGGCGCGGGGGTGGATCGTGGGCATCTTCATGTCTCCCCTGGACGTGCACTACAACTACGCGCCCGTGGCGGGCACGGTGGAGGCGGTGGTGCACACGCCCGCCCGGGTCAACCTGCCCATGGTGGACCTGTGGGAATACGTACGCCTCACCTACCTCCGGCGGGCCGTGGACCTCTTCGCCCGCCCCTTTCACCTGGAGAACGAACGCAACACCGTGTTCCTGGCCGGGCGCCACGTCCGCCTGGCCATGGTGGAGATAGCCGACCGCTTCGTCAACAAGATCACCTGCTATGTCCGCCCGGGCCAGGAGGTGCGGGCCGGGGAGAAGGTTTCCTTCATCGCCCGCGGCTCCCAGGTGGATCTCATCCTCTTTCGGCCGGACGCCGAGATCCTGGTGCGCGTGGGTCAGCAGGTGTACGGCGCTCTGACACCCGTGGCGCGCGTGCCCCTGCGGCCGCCGGCCGGGGACAGGGTCGGGGACCGGCCGTGAACGACTGGCTGCGCCACCTGGCGGAGCTGCCGCCTCTCTTGGTCTGCGGGGTCCTCTTCCTCCTCCTGGTGCTGGAAGGCACGGGCCTGCCCCTGGTGCCCTTCGAGCCCGCCTTTTTGGCCGCCGGCATCCTCATCCGGGAGGGGCGCCTGAGCGCCCTCTGGGTGGTGGTGGCGGGCACCCTGGCCCATCTCCTGGGCAACCTGGCCGGCTACCTGGCCGGCCGCCGCCTGGGCGCCGCCGTCCTCCACCTCCACGGGGCGCGGCTCGGCATCAGCCCGGAGCGGCTGGAGGCCGCCATGTCCTGGCTGCGCCGGCGGGGCGGCCCGGCCACCGTGGTCAGCCGCTTCGTGGGCGTCCTGCGGACGCCGGCCATCCTGGGCGCGGGGGCGGCCGGCATGGACCTTCGGTCATACGCGGGCTGGAGCCTCCTGGCCGGGTTCCTCTGGTGCTCGGCCTGGCTCGGCGGCTCGGTGCTGGTGGGGGCGCCCGTCTTGGATTACCTGGTACGGCTCGGCACCGTCGGCCTGGTCGCGGCGGGTGCGCCCGTCGTCGGGTTTCTGGTCTGGCACCTGCGCCAAAGGGCGGCGGCGCCCGCCCGGCGCCGCGGGGACGGGCCGGCGTGAGCCGGCGGCTTGCCCTCCGCTTCGTCGTCCTCCTGGGCCTTGTCAGCCTCTTCGCCGACGTGACCTACGAGGGTGCCCGGAGCGTGGCCGGTCCCTTTCTGGGGAGCCTGGGCGCCGGCGCGGCGGCGGTGGCCGTGGTGGCCGGCCTGGGTGAGTTTCTGGGCTACGCCGTGCGGTTGGGAGCCGGTTACGTGACCGACCGCTCCGCGCGGCCCTGGCTCCTGGCCGGCGGCGGTTACCTCCTCAACCTGCTGGCCGTGCCGCTTTTGAGCATGGTCTGGCGGTGGGAGGCGGGGGCGGCCCTCCTGGTGGCCGAGCGCCTGGGCAAGGCCGTGCGGACACCGGCGCGCAACGTCATGCTCTCCCACGCCGCGGCGCGGGTGGGCTACGGCTGGGGCTTCGGCCTCCACGAGGCCCTGGATCAGGTGGGAGCCGTGGCGGGTCCCCTCCTGGTGGGCCTCATCCTGGCGGCCGGTTTCGGCTACCGGGCCGCCTTCGCGGCCCTGCTCCTGCCGGCCCTGGCCGCCCTCGTCACCCTCCTCCTGGCGAGGCGGCTCTACCCCGTTCCCCGTCTCCTCGAGGAAGCCGGGCCGCCGGGCGACGATGGCGCGGCCGCGGCTCGCCCAGGCGGCGGCCGTCTTCCCCGCTCCTTCTGGATGTACGCCGCCGGCGGGGCCGTGCTGGCCGCCGGCTTCGCCGACTATCCCCTGCTGGCCTACCATCTCAGCGGGGAAGGGTGGTCGCCGCCCGTCGTGGCCTCCCTGTACGCCCTCGCCATGGGAGCCGACGCCCTGGCCTCCCTCGTCCTGGGTCGGGCTTTCGATCGGCTGGGCGGCGCCGCCCTGGCGGCCGGCTTCCTTCTCTCCTCCCTGGCGGCGCCTCTGGTTTTCCTTTTGGGTGGGGCGGCGGCCGTCGCCGGCGTTCTTCTCTGGGGCGTCGGCGCCGGCGTCCAGGACTCGGTCCTTTTGGCCGCGGTGGCACCCCTCGTGCCCGCCGGCAGGCGCGGGACGGCGTACGGCATCTTCAACATGCTCTTCGGGGCGGGTTGGTTCGCCGGCAGCGCCGCCGTCGGCTTCCTCTACGCGCGCTCGCCCGCCCTGGCGGCGGCCGCCTCGGCCGCCCTGCATCTTGCCGCGCTGCCGCCGGTCCTGCTCGCCACCCGCCGCGGCGCCGGGTGAGCCGACACACCCTTGCTTTTCTGTTGAATTTCTATCTTAATTAATAACGACTCCGGGCCGCGGGAAGGGGGTGAGGGGTGGGCCGTTTGGCCGGGCGGCCTGCGGGGAAAGATTGGGCCGGGGCCCGCGCCGGCGCGCGGGCGATCCGCGGCGAGAGGGGAGTGGTGGGCGGTGGTTGGTATCCAAAGGAAGGCTCCCGACTTCACGGCGGAGGCGGTGATGCCGGACGGCAGCATCCGGGAGATTTCGCTCCGCGACTACCAGGGCAAGTACGTGGTCCTTTTCTTCTACCCCTTGGACTGGACCTTCGTCTGCCCCACGGAGATCATCGCCTTCAGCGAGAGGATTGACGAGTTCCGGCGGCGCAATGCCGAGGTCATCGGCGTCTCCATTGACAGCGTCAACTGCCACCTGGCGTGGTGGAACGCCCCGCGGCACGAGGGAGGGCTGGGCCGCGTGAGCTATCCCCTGGTGGCCGATCTGGACAAGAGCATCTCGCGGCAGTACGGCGTGCTCCTGGACAAGCCCAACGTGGCCCTGCGGGGCACCTTCATCCTGGACAAGGATCACGTGGTGCGCATCGGCATGGTCAACGACCTGCCCATCGGGCGCAGCGTGGACGAGGTCCTGCGGCTCCTGGACGCGCTGCAGCACGTGGAGAAGTACGGCGAGGTCTGCCCCGCCAACTGGGAGGCCGGCAAGCGGGCCATGCAGGCCACGCCCGAGGGCGTCAAGGAGTACCTGGCGGCCACCTACGCCTGACGGCGGGCGGCCGGTTCGCGCGGCTCCGGGTGAGGAGGCGGCACGGTGGCGGTGGACCGGCCGCCTTCGGCTTCCTTGGGTAGAATGAGTCGGGGTGGCCGGCGGTGGCGGTGCGAGAGGCGGTCGGTTTCCTCCTGGGGCGGGCCACGCTGGCGGTGCTCAGGGGCCTTGGTCGGGGCGGGTCAACCCTGCCGGGGGTGGTGGCGCTCCGTCTTGCTCCGGAGCTCATGACGGAGCTGGGGCGGGCCCACCGCCTGGGAAACGTGCTGGTGACGGGCACCAACGGCAAGACGACGACGGCCCGGCTGCTGGCGGGCATGGCGGGGTTGGCGGGCGTCACCCTGGCCCACAACCGGGCCGGGGCCAACCTGCCGGCCGGGGTGGCCACGGCCTTTCTCGCGGCGGTGCGCCTGGAGGCGGGTCCGGGCACCGTGCGCGTGGCGCACCCGGACCTGGGCCTGGCCGAGGTGGACGAGGCGGCCTTTCCCGCCGTGGCGGCGGCCGTGCGGCCCAGGCTCGTGGTGGTCACCAACTTCTTCCGCGACCAGCTCGACCGCTACGGGGAGCTGGCGCGCACCGTGCGGCTCGTGGGGGAGGGGCTGGACCGGCTGCCCGAGGCGGTGCGGGTGCTCAACGCCGACGACCCCCAGGTGGCCTGGCTGGGAAGCGATGCGGGACCAGTGCTCCGCTACGGCCTCGCCCTGGCCGGTGAGGCCGGTGAGGCCGCGGCGCCGGCCGGGCCGGCCGAGGCGGCGGTGCCCGCCGAGCTGGCCGAGGCGCGGCGCTGCCAGCCGTGCGGGGCGGAGCTCAAGTACGCCGTGCGCTTTTACGCCCACCTGGGGCGCTACCGGTGCCCGGGATGCGGGCGGGAGCGCCCCGAGCCGGAGGTGGCGGTGACGGCGGCGCGGCGGGAGGGCGGCGGCGTGCGGGTGGAGATGCGGACGCCGGCGGGTTCCCTGCGGGCGCAGCTGCCGGTGGCGGGAACCTACAACCTTTACAATGCGGCGGCCGCCGTGGCGGCCGGTTACACCCTGGGCTTGCCCCTGGCCGTCCTGGCCCAGGGGCTGGAGACCTACTCGCCCGGCTTCGGGCGCCTGGAGCGGCTGGCCGTGGAGGGCCGGGAGGTGGTGGTGGGCCTCGTCAAGAACCCGGTGGGCTTCGGCCAGGTGCTGGCGGCCCTGGAAGAAGCCGAGACGGGGGCGCGGCGGCTCGTCATCGCCATCAACGACCTGGCCGCCGACGGGCGGGACGTGTCCTGGCTCTGGGACGCCGACGTGGAACGGCTGGCCGCCGGTGCGGCGGGGGGCGCCGAGGGGGAGCCGGGGGCGGCAGGGGACCGGGCGGACGGCGCGTTCAAGGCGGCGGGAGGGGCGCTCTTCTGCGTGGCCTCGGGGGAGCGGGCCGAGGAGATGGCCCTGCGGCTCAAGTACGCGGGGGTGCCGGAGAAGGCCGTGCGGGTGGAACGCGATCTGGAGCGCGCCCTGCGGCTGGGCCTGGCGGCCACGCCGCCCGGCGGGCGGCTCTGGGTGCTGCCCACCTACACGGCCCTTCTGGGCCTGCGGTCGCTCCTGCAGCGGCGAGGTCTGGCGCCCCGCTACTGGGAGGTGTGACCGCCTTGCCGGCGGCAGGCTTGCCCGTCCCGGTCTCTTGGCGTCACGGCGCCTGGGGGCGGCGCCCGCGGTGCGACGGCGGCCCGGCCCGGGGAGCAAGCCCTTGAGCCTGCGCTTGCGACTGTGCCACCTCTACCCGGACCTCCTCAACATCTACGGCGACCGGGGCAACGTGCTGGCCCTGGCGCGGCGGGCGGCCTGGCGCGGCATCGCCCTGGAGGTGGTGCGGCTGACCGTGGGAGACGAGCTGGACCCGGCGGGCTGCGACCTGGTCTTCATGGGCGGGGGGCAGGATCAGGAGCAGGCCCTGGTGGCCGCCGACCTGGCCCGGCGCAAGGGGCCGCTTTTGAAGGAGGCGGTGGAGGACGGCCTGCCGCTTTTGGCTGTGTGCGGCTCCTACCAGCTCCTGGGGCGCTTTTATCGTCCCGCGGGGGGCGCCGAGCTGCCGGGGGTGGGAATTTTTGATGCCTGGACGGTGGCCGGCCCGGGCCGCCTCATCGGCAATGTGCTGGCCGTGACGGAGCTGACAGGTGGGGAGGAGACGGTGGTGGGCTTTGAAAATCACTCGGGGCGGACGTACCTGGGGGTGGGGGCGCGTCCCATGGCCAGGGTACTGGCGGGCGGCGGCAACAACGGCGAGGACGGCACGGAGGGCGCCGTCCACCGGCACGCGGTGGGAACGTACCTGCACGGCTCGCTCCTGCCCAAAAACCCGCTCCTGACCGACTGGCTCCTGGCACGGGCCCTGGAGCGGCGGTACGGTCCGGGGGCGGCGGCTGCCCTGACACCCTTGGATGACGGCCTGGAGCGGTCGGCCCACGCGGCGGCGGCCCGGCGGGCGCGCGAGACGCGCGGGCGCCCGGGGCGGCGGTAGGCGGCCTCTTGCAGCGGCGGACTGGGGGGCGGGGCGGGCGGCCGCGGGCGGCGCGGTCCGCGGCCGGCGGGGAGGGAGGCGCAGAGAGTGAGCGGGGAAGCCGAACGCTATGACGTGGTGGTGGTGGGCGGCGGGCCGGCCGGTTTGACGGCGGGGCTCTACGCCGCCCGGGCGCGGCTCAGGGTGGTGGTCCTGGAAAAGGAGCTGCCGGGCGGGCAGATCGCCACCACCAGCGAGGTGGAGAACTATCCGGGCTTCGAGAGCATCGCGGGCCCCGACCTGGCGGCCAGGTTCCAGCAGCAGGCGGAGCACCAGGGGGCGCGCCTGGTCATGACCGAGGTGACGGCGCTGCGCCTCGGCTCGGGCGGGAACGGGGCGCCGCCCGAGCACACGGTGGTGACGGTGGGCGGTGAGTTTCGGGCACCCGCCGTCATCGTGGCCAGCGGTTCCTCGCCGCGCCGCCTGGGGGTACCGGGGGAGGACCGGCTGCGGGGCAGAGGGGTCAGCTACTGCGCCACCTGCGACGGGCCTTTCTTTGCCGACCGGGAGGTGGTGGTGGTGGGCGGGGGCGACTCGGCCTTCCAGGAGGCTCTGTTCCTGGTGCGGTTCTGCCGCAAGGTCACCATCGTCCATCGGAGGGAGTCCTTCCGGGCCCAGCCGGTGCTGGTGGAGAGGGCGCGGGCCGACGAGAGGGTGCGCTTTGTTACGGGCGCCGTGGTGGAGGAGGTGCTGGGGGGCGAGACGGTCGAGGCGGTCCGCCTGCGGGATACGGCCACGGGCCGGCAGTGGGAGCTGGCCTGCGCCGGCGTCTTCCCCTTCATCGGCCATGACCCCAACACGGGCTTCCTGCCGCCGGAGGTGCCAAGGGACGCCGCCGGCCGCCTCTTGGCGGGCGAGGACACCAGGACCTCGGTGCCTGGTGTCTTCGCCGCCGGCGACGTGCGCCCCAAGGCGTTGCGCCAGCTCACCACGGCCGTGGCGGACGGCTCCACGGCTGCCATGGCGGCAGAACACCACCTGACCGGGTTTACGACGCTGTCCTATTGAGGCATCGGTTGCCGGGGATTTGCCTGCGTCGTATAATCATACGGGGGTTAAACCGTTGATCCTTGCCAAAACGGTAAAACTGAGCACAAAGGGACAGATAGTTATACCCCAGGAGATACGTGCGGCCCTGGCGGTCGCGCCGGGAGATCGGGTTGTACTCTTGCTGCAGGACGGCGAGGTGCATCTTTTGTCGCCGGCGGAATACGCCCGGCGTACCCGCGGTCTCCTGCGAGGGACATGGGGCTCCGGTAAGGAGGAAATTGACGGCTACCTGCAGAGGGAAAGAGACGGCTGGCGGTGAGGGGACCATCGTTCCGTGATGCTTTCCCCCCTTCCTCCCGCCTTTGCCTTGATACTTCCCCTTTGATCTATCACCTGGAGGGTGTGGAGCCCTACGCAACTCTGACGACCGAACTCTTTACGCGCTTAAGCGAGGGAGAGTTGAGCGGCTTTCTTTCCACCATCACGGTGGCCGAGTTACTCGTCAAACCCTTTGCCGCTCCTGAACCGGTTAGAGCATCGCTGGCGGACAATTTCTTGTTGACGTTGCCCAACTGCACGTTGGTTCCAGTCACCTACCGGCTCGCCAAGGAAGCCGCCCACCTCCGCGCCCGTTACGGGCTCCGCACGCCTGACGCCATAGTGGCGGCCACCGCTCTTGAAGTTGGTGCAACTCACCTCCTAACGAACGATGCCGTTTTCCGTCGCATTGCCTCGCCGAGCCTCGTGGTAGTCTTGCTAGGCGATTTCAGCGCCCCTAGCATCCCCGTTGCGGACGGGGCAAGTCACGACAAGAGTTGAGGTCATGCCGCCGGAAAGGAATTGGCGCTCCCGCACCCGAGGGTGGGGAGCGCCGTTGGGGGGAGGGCCACGTCATGCGGGCCGATTTCCGCCTTTCCGGTCGGCGGGTCGGCCCCGGCGGTCGGGGCAGGAGGCTCAGCGGCCCTCCTGCCCGCGGGCGCCCGCCGAGACAGGGTCGGTGGCCAGCAGGGCGACGAGGACCAGAGCGGCGGCCACCACCGAGAGGATCAGCGTGCCGGTGAACATCTGTCATCACCTCCGGCAACCTTGTCTGTCCCAATTCTCGCGGCCACGCATTGAAAAACCCTTTAAGTCCCCTTAAATTTCCCTTGAATTTGCCGGGAGCCGGCCGCGCCCCGGAAGCGGCCGGCGGTCCGGCGGGCGGCAGTCCGGTACGGGCCGAGGCCGGGTGCAGGCGGGCTGCCGCGGGCCCCGGAGGTGACGGGCAACATGATCGTGGGCACGGCCGGGCACGTGGACCACGGCAAGACAGCCCTGGTGCGCGCCCTGACCGGCCAGGACACGGACCGGCTCCCCGAGGAGCGGGCGCGCGGGATCTCCATTGATCTTGGCTTTGCGCGGCTGCCGCTGCCCGGCGGCCTCGAGGCCCACGTGGTAGACGTGCCCGGGCACGAGCGGTTCATCCGCAACATGGTGGCGGGTGCCGCCGGCGTGGATCTGGTCCTCCTGGTGGTGGCGGCCGACGAGGGCGTGATGCCGCAGACGCGGGAGCACCTGGCGGTCATGGACCTGCTGGGTGTGCGGCGCGGGCTGGTGGTGCTGACCAAGACCGACCTGGTGGAAGCCGATTGGCTCGCCCTCGTTGGCGCCGAGGTGGCCGAGGCGGTGGCGGGGACCTTCCTGGCGGACGCGCCGGTGCTGGCCGTGTCCAGCGTCACCGGCCGGGGGATCGAGGAACTGCGGGAGGCCATCGCGGCGGCCCTGGCCGCCGTGCCCCCGCGGCCTGTCGCGGGGCCGGCCCGGTTGCCCGTGGACCGCGCCTTCAGCGTGGCCGGCTTCGGCACCGTGGTGACGGGCACCGTCTGGAGCGGGACAGTCGCTGCCGGCGACCGCCTGGAGCTCCTGCCGGCCAGCGTGCAGGTGCGGGTGCGCGGGGTCCAGGTCATGGGTCGCCCGGCCGAGCGGGCGGGCGCCGGCTCCCGCGCGGCCCTCAACCTGGCGGGCGTCGAGCTGGCGGCGGTGCGGCGGGGGCATGTACTGGCGACACCCGGCACCGTCCCTGTCACAGATCTGGTGGGACTCTCCTTCCGTCTCTTGCCGACGGCGGCCGGCCCATGGCCGACGGGGCGGCGGGTCAGGGTCCACACGGGGACGGCGGAGGTCATCGGGCGGCTGGCCCTCCTCGACCGGGAGGAGATCGCCCCCGGCCAGGAGGCGCCCGCCCGGCTGCGGCTCGAGGAGCCGTTGCCGGTGCTGCCGGGCGACCGGTGCGTGGTTCGTTCTCTCTCGCCCGTGACGACCCTGGGTGGCGGGCCGGTGGCGGCGGTGGGGCGCCGTTTCCGGAGGCGTGCCGGTGACGCGGAAGAGCTGCGGCGGCTGGCGAGGGGCGGCGCCCTGGAGGCGGTGGCCGCCGCCCTGAGCGAGGGTGCGCCGGTGGACGCGGCGGGCCTGGCACGGCGGACCGGGCTGCCGGAGACGGCCGCCGGGGCCGAGGCGGAGCGGCTGGTGGCGGAGGGGCGAGCCCTCCGGCTCGGCGCCTGGTTCGCAGGGGTGGCCGCTGTGGAGGAAGCCTGCTCGCGGCTGGAGGACTGGCTCGCACGCTGGCACCGGGACCATCCCCTCTTGCGGGGTGCTCCGCGGGAGGCTGTCACGGGAATCCTGGGCCAGGAATGGCGCGGGACCGCCGCCTCGGCTCTCCTGGAGGAGCTGGCGCGCCGCGGTCTTTTGGAGCTGCGGGACCACCTGGTGGCGCTGCCCGGCCACGCCGTGCGGGTGGAGGGCGACCTGGAGGTTCTCGTGGCCCGCGTTGAGGAAGCCTGGCGCCGGGCGGGCGTCTCGCCGCCGCCGCCGGAGGAGTTGGTGGCAGGGGCGTTGGGGGAGTTGCCGGCGGCCGCCCTGCCCGCTGCGGGCGCCGGGGGACCCGGCGGGGCGGAGGAGGCTGCCCGGGGGGTTTCCCCGCCGCCCCCCCAGGAAATAACGGCCTATCTCCTGGCCGAGGGACGTCTGGTCAAGGTGGCGGAAGACATCTACCTGCACCTGGAGGTCCTGGAGGACGTGGTTGCCCGTGTCCGGAGGCACCTCTCCGAGAAAGGCACCCTCACCATGGCGGAGTTGCGCGATCTCCTGGGCACCACCCGCCGTTACGCCGTGCCGATCGGCGAATACCTGGACGCCCTGCGGGTGACGCGCCGCGAGGGCGACGTGCGCCGCCTGCCGTAGGCTGCCCGGATAGCTGGCGGCGACAACGGGTGCCGCCCGGGGAGGCGTACCCAAGGCAAGCAGGAAGATGCTGTCGTTTTACCCCTTGACTGGGATAGCCACCCATGCTACCTTTGACACCAGAACATGGCAGCTACACCAAGGAGAGGTGCCAGCTGAGGGGCATGAGGGCGGTCACATGGCTACTCTTGGCGGCGGCGGGCGCGGTGGTGAGTCCGGCGGCCGGCGCTACCACGGTGGATGGGCACGGACCATGGCGGGGCCGGACCGGCCTGGCGGCCGCCGGGGGAGGGGGGCGGACGGGGCCGGCCCTGGCTCTGAGCGTTGATCCCTTTTTCGAACGCGACGCGGTGCCCGGCCAGGTGCTCTCCGGCACAGTCCGGGTGCGCAACCGAGGGCGCGCGGCCGCTCTGGTCCGGGTTGAGGTCGGCGACTACGGCCAGGACCGCGCGGGCCGCCCGCGCGTCTCGCCGCCCGGCACGCTGCCCCTCGGCGCCGGGTTGTGGGTGGAAGCAGCGCCCCGGTTCTTCCTCCTGGCTCCCGGCCGCGAGAGGACGGTGCCGTTGCGCATCCGCGTACCTGAGGATGCCGCCACCGCCTCTTTCGGCGCCGCGGTCTTCTTCAGCGCGGAGCCGGCCGTTGCTCCCCCTCTTGGCTCTGGCACCCGCGTCACGGGCCGGCTGGGCACGTTGGTCCTGGTGCGCGTGCAGGGCTCCGCGCCGGCCCGCGAGGACGGAGCCATCGCGGGTGTCTCCTTCCCGCGGGTCGCGCTGTCCTACCCGGTCTCGTTCTCCATCCGTTACCGGAACACGGGCAACGTCCACTCTCGCGCCGGGGGAGAGCTTTCCCTGATGCCGCTCACGGGGGGCGCGGCCGTGAGGGAGGAGCTGGCGCGGCGGCGGGTCCTTCCGGGTGCCGAGGCAGTCTTCCAGGGTCGGCTGGAGTCGGGACCAGCCTTGTCGGCCTACCGGGTCCGCGCGCGCGCCGTGGGCGAGGACGGCCGCACTCTGGGCCGGCCCGTGGACGCCGGGGTGATGGCCGTCGTCTCCTGGCAGCTACCCGCAGGCCTGTTGCTCGTGTCGGCGGGGACCCTGGCGCTGGCCTCTCTTCGCCGGCGGTGGACACCACCCGGTCGCGCCGCCCCTGTTGCATGAGGAAGCCGGCTCCGCTTGGAGTCGCGGTCATCATTACAGGGTTATCCAAGGCCCGCCTGGCGCGGAAGGACCCCTTCCCGCGCCGGGAGGGCGAAAGGAGGTGAGGTGAATGGGCGCGACGATCACCCTTTCAGGCGTTCGCGGGCCCTTCGCCCTGGCCATGGCGGCTTCCCTCCTGGCCGGAGGCCTTGCGCTTGCGGTTCGCACCGCCGCCGCGGCCGGGGGAGACGTGGCCCTCAGCGCCGAGGTGCAGCAGGATTTGTCGCTGTCCCTGAGCACGGGGACCGTTAGCTTTGGCAGCGTGGTTCCCTCCGGGTCGCCCTACACGGTGAGCAACGCGGTCACCGTCACGGTGCAGGGCAACGTTCCCTACCACCTGCAGCACTCGGCCACCGCCCTCGTCCGGTCGGGGGGCTCCGAGTCGCTGCCGCCGCTGCAATACGCCGATGCCGGCTCGGGCTCCTTTGCTGACTTCCCCGCCGCCGCTACCACCGTCCAGTCGGGCGGCCCCACCGCCGGCGCTGACTACACCTTCGACTACCGTGTGCGGGTGCCCTGGACCGGGACGCCGCCCGGTACTTACACCGGCGGCGTGACCTACCAGGTCATCGCCCAGTGAGGACGGCGGAGCCGGCTTCCCAATCGCCGTTGTTTCAGGGAGGTGCTCATAGGTCATGAGGAGATTTTCCGCCCGCATCGGCATTGCTCTTACGGCCTTTGTCTTGGGCCTCGTGGCCGCCCTGGCCGCGGCCGCCGAGACCAACGTAGGGCTCCTGGCCACCGGCGGGACCGCTTCCTGCCAGGGCTGCAACCTGGGGTCGTATAACGGGGCTCCCTATTGCCACGATGCCGCCGTCCTCTTCGACGGGCTCCTGGACAGGCGGGCCGGCTGCACCTTCACCGGCAACATCGTTCGCGCCTGGCCCCAGGCGATGTCCATGTCCGCCGTGCGTTTTTATTCCTACGGGGACATGGGATGGCCTCCGAGATACGCCGTGTACGCCTCGACGGATGGCGCCACCTGGATGCTTCTGGCGCAGGGCGTGGCCCTCCAGAACCAGTGGACATCAGTATCCTTCTCCCCGGTTTTGGCCCGGTACTTGAGGCTCCACCTCTGGTCTACGGACAACTGGATCTACAGCCACGAGGTCCAGGTTTTTGGGGGGCCGTCTTGTACGGTGGCCGGCTGCGCCAGCGTGGAGGCGGCGGTGGGGGAGGAGCTGGCCCTGGAGCTGTCGGCGGCCGCAGTCTCTTTCGGCCGGGTGGTGCCTTCGCAGTCGCCGCAAACCGTGCCGGGCGCGGTGGCCTTCACCGTGCGGTCAAACGTTCCCTGGCACGTGTTCACCTCGGCCCAGCCCCTGCGGCTCGCCGGCAGCGGGACCGAGTTGCCGGCCACCGAGTATCGAGAGGGGATCTCAGAGTTCAAACCCTTCCCGGCGCAGCCGTCGCTCATCGCCTCGGGCCTGCCGACGGCAGGCGAGACGCACATCCATGACTACCGGCAGCACGTCCCCTTCACCGCCCCGCCGGGGCGGTACGCGGGCACCGTGATGTACGAGGCTCTTGCCCGCTGAGGCGCCACCGTTCGCGGTGCCACGGGGCGAGGGGTGGGGGGCGGAGCTCTCCCGCACGGCGGGGAAGGAGAGGTGGGAAACGTGCGGGTGGTCGCGGGCTCCAGCGGTTTCCGGGTACGGCGGGAGTTGATACAGCGGCTCGCCGGGGTGGAGCTACAACAGAGCTTCTATCAGCCTCCCGCACCAGCCGTAGCCGGCACGCCGGGATCATATCTCACGGCGGCGAAAGAGTTCGTGGAGACGGCGGTGGCCTGGGCCCTTGACGAGAGGAACACCTAATAAATGGGGGCACCCGCGTGTTATGTCACCCGTACGGGATTGTGGCAATTTTTCCACCAGCCTCACGCAAGTTGGGGGTGGAATTTTTGCCGCTAAAACCGCCACCCGCTTCCACGTGCAGCACCTTCGCCCGTAAAAAGACCGAAAATAACCTCTGCGGCACCCTCTTATTCCCATCTGTCCCTATCACTACAGCCTCCCACCCCCCTCGCCCTTCGCTTATGGCAAATTTTCCACCCCCTTTGCCGTCCCTGGTGGTGGAAAAAATGCTCCTAAAGGCAAGCCCGTCTCGCAGGGTAGGCGATGGCTAAGTAGGGCTTGTCGTGATGGACGAGATGGATTTCCGGTGACCCCATTTACGTGACGGGCCCAGCGTTTTCTCACAGGGGCGGGTCCGTCAGTGGGCGGCGGTGTGAATGGCTCGTTCAGGACGGGGCCCGTAGGCGGGCCATGAGGCCACCTGCACGGACTATTTCCTGGATGAAGGGCGGTAAAGGCCGAACGCGGTACTCGCGGCCCTGGGTGAGGTTGCGTATCACGCCAGTGGTCCCGTCCACCTCCAGGACGTCGCCGGTCTCGGCCTCCCGGACGGCGTCGGGAGCTTCGAAAATGGGGAGGCCGATGTTGATGGCGTTCCGGAAGAAGATGCGGGCGAAGGTCTCGGCGACGACGCAGCTCACGCCCGCCCCCTTGATGGCCAGCGGCGCGTGCTCGCGGGAGCTGCCGCAGCCGAAGTTGCGCCCGGCCACGATGACGTCGCCCGGCCGAACGGCGGCGGCAAAGCCGGGGTCCAGGTCCTCGAGGCAGTGCTTGGCCAGCTCGGCCGGGTCCGTGGTGTTGAGGTGGCGGGCCGGGATGATGACGTCGGTGTCCACGTTGTCGCCGTACTTCCACACCCGCCCGCGGTAGAGGAAGCCCACCCCGGAGGCCGCGGCGCCGGCCTCGCCCGCACCCCCACCTGCGGCTGGGGCACCGGTGTCACCCGTGCCCCCGCCGGGGGCAGCGGCACCGGTGTCACCCGCGCTCCCGCCCGATTGAGCTGCCGCCGCGGTGGGGGGCTCGAAGTCATCGTCCGACACGGTCAGGCCACCTCCTCGGCCGCGCTCTTGCCGACCACCTCGTCGGGGTGGGCGATGCGTCCCAGCACCGCCGAGGCCGCCGCCACCGCCGGGGAGGCCAGGTAGACCTCGCTCTTGGGGTGGCCCATGCGGCCCACGAAGTTGCGGTTGGTGGTGGACACGGCCCGCTCGCCCTCGGCCAGGACGCCCATGTGGCCTCCCAGGCACGGTCCGCAGGTGGGCGTGCTGACCGCCGCCCCGGCTTCCACGAAGACCTGGATGAGCCCCTCGCGGAGGGCGTCGAGGTACACCTGCTGGGAGCCGGGGAAGACGATGAGGCGCACGTTCGGGTTCACCCGCCGGCCGCGCAGGATGGAGGCGGCCACGCCGAGGTCCGAGAGCCGGCCGTTGGTGCAGGAGCCGATGACCACCTGGTCTATGGGGATCTCGCCCACCTCCGTGACCGGGCGCGTGTTGGAGGGGAGGTGGGGGAAGGCCACCACGGGGTCGAGCCGGCTCACGTCCACGTCGTGCTCGGCGGCGTAGCGGGCGCCGGGGTCGCTCCGGTAGACCCGCGGCTCGCGGCGCGCCCGCTGGCGCACCCAGGCCAGGGTGGTCTCGTCGGGGTTGAAGAGGCCCACCTTGGCCCCCGCCTCGATGGCCATGTTGGCCATGGTGAAGCGGTCATCCATGGGCAGCTCGTCCACGGCCGGGCCCGTGAACTCCATGGCCCGGTAGTTGGCGCCGTCCACGCCGATGAGGCCGATGGTGTGGAGGATCAGGTCCTTGCCTCCCACCCAGCGGCGGCGCCGTCCGTGGTAGGTGAGGCGCATGGACTCGGGGACGCGGAACCAGGTGCGCCCCGTGGCCATGGCGTAGGCCATGTCGGTGCTCCCCACCCCGGTGGCGAAGGCGCCCAGGGCGCCGTAGGTGCAGGTGTGGGAGTCGGCGCCCACCACCACGTCCCCCGGCACCACGAGTCCCTGCTCCGGCAGCACCACGTGCTCGATGCCGCCGCGGCCCTCGCCGAAGTAGTTGACGATGCCCTGCTCGGCGGCGAAGTCGCGTAGCGCCCGGGAGAGGGCGGCCGACTTGATGTCGCGGGCCGGCACGAAGTGGGAGGCCACCAGGGCCACCCGCTCCCGGTCGAAGACGCGGCTCACGCCCGCCCGGCGGAACTCGCCGATGGCCACGGGGGCCGTGATGTCGTTGCCCAGCACCAGGTCCACGGGCAGCTCCAGCAGCTCGCCCGGCTCCACGCGCTGGCGTTCCGCGTGGGCCGCCAGGATTTTTTCGGCCATGGTCATGCCCACGAAACCGTCACCTTCCCCCGGCCGCCGCGTCCGCCGCGCCGCCCGAGGCGGCCAAGCCACCGGAGCCGACCGCCAGGGCGGGTTCCCCGCTGCCGCCGACGCCGCCTGCGCCGACCGCCAGGGTGGGTTCCCCGCTGGCGCCGACGGGGCCCACCAGGCCGGACTTCAGCTTGTTCAACGCCTCCACGTAGGCGCGGGCGCTGGCCTCCAGGATGTCGGTGGAGAGGCCGCGGCCGATGACGGCCCGCGGCGTCCCGTCCGGCGCCGTGCCCTCCACCTTTACGGTGACCTCGCCCAGGGCCTCCTTGCCCTCGGTCACCGCCCGCACGGCGAAGTCCAGCAGCCGGCAGCTCTCGCCCGTGGCCCGGTCTATGGCGTGGCAGAGGGCGTCCACCGGCCCGTCGCCGCAGGCCGCCTCCTGGACGCTGCGCCGGCCGCCCGGCGCCGCCGGGTCCTCCCACGACACCGTCACCGTGGCCGTGGGGACGGCCCCCCGGCCCGTGGTCACGTGGAAGTAGTCCAGGCGGTAGGTTTCCTCGGCCGTCAGGATCTCCTCCTCCACCAGGGCCTGGATGTCGCGGTCGCTAACGTCCTTTTTGCGGTCGGTCAGGGCCTTGAATCTGGCGAAGAGGGCGTCCACCGCCTCCCGCTCCAGGTTGTAGCCCATCTCCTTGAGCTTCTCGGCGAAGGCGTGGCGGCCCGAGTGCTTGCCGAGCACGATGCGGTTGGAGGGAAGCCCGATGTCCTCGGGGCGCATGATCTCGTAAGTGGTGCGCTCCTTGAGGACCCCGTCGGCGTGGATGCCCGACTCGTGGGCGAAGGCGTTGGCTCCCACCACGGCCTTGTTGGGCTGGACCGGCATGCCCGTGAGCTGGGAGACGAGGCGGCTCGTCCGGTGGATCTGGCGCGTGTCCACGCCCGTCTCGAGGTCGAAGAAATCGCGCCGCGTCCGCAGGGCCATGACCACTTCCTCCAGGGAGCAGTTGCCGGCCCGCTCGCCGATGCCGTTCACGGCGCACTCTACCTGCGAGGCGCCGGCCCGCAGGGCGGCCAGGGAGTTGGCCACCGCCAAGCCCAGGTCGTTGTGGCAGTGAACGCTGATGATGACCCGGTCGGCCCCCGGCACGTTCTCCCGGATGCCCCGGATGAGGGCGGCGAACTCCTCCGGGGTGGTGTAGCCCACCGTGTCCGGCACGTTGATGACGTCGGCGCCTGCCGCCACCGCGGCGCCGAAGAGGCGGTACAGGAACTCGGGGTCGCTGCGGGTGCAGTCCTGGGGCGAGAACTCCACCTCGTCGGCCAGGCCCTTGGCGTAACGCACCGCCGCCACCGAATCCTCGATGACCTGTTCCCGCGTCTTGCGGAGGATGTGCTTGATGTGGATGTCGGAACCCGAGGTGAAGACGTGGATGCGCTTGCGCCGCGCCGGCGCCAGGGCCTCCGCCGCCGCGTCTATGTCCTCCCTGACCACGCGGGCCAGGGCGCACACGGCGGGTCCCTGGACGACCCGGGAGATGGCCCGCACCGCCTCGAAGTCGCCGCGGGAGGTGCGGGGGAAGCCGGCCTCGACCACGTCCACCCCCAGCCGATCCAATTGGCGGGCGATCTCTATCTTCTCCTCCATGAGGAGATTCACGCCGGGAGACTGCTCGCCGTCCCGGAGCGTCGTATCAAAGATGTAGACTCTTCTCGCCACCTTGCCTCCTCCTTCCGCGGCGGCGCCCGCCGCCTGCCTTGCGCCTGGCAGGGGCCGCGCCGGCCGCATGCGCTCGCCCCTGGCTCACGCCCGCCCGGCCGCCGCCTCGGCCCGCCCCGCAACCGCCTGCGCTTCGCCGGCCGGACCGGCTTCCTCGGCGGGGCCGAGGAAGCCGCGGGCGCGCAGCTCGCGCTCGGCCCGCTCGCTGGGCCCCGCCAGCCAGGACATCATGCGACGCAGGCGGCGTCCCGTCTCCTCCACGGGATGGTGGGCATCGGCCCGCGCCAGGGCGTTGAAGACGGGCCGGCCGGCGCGGTTCTCCAGGATCCACTCGCGGGCGAACTCGCCCCGCTGGATCTCGCCCAGGATCCGCCGGATCTCGGCCCGCACCTCCTCGTTGATGATGCGGGGCCCGCGGGTCATGTCGCCGAACTGGGCCGTGTCGCTGATGGAGTACCGCATCCAGGTGAGGCCACCCTCGTAGATCAGGTCCACGATGAGCTTGAGCTCGTGCAGGCACTCGAAGTAAGCGACCTCGGGCTGGTAGCCGGCTGCCACCAGCGTCTCGAACCCGGCCTTGATGAGGGCCGACACCCCGCCGCACAGCACCACCTGTTCCCCGAAGAGATCGGTTTCCGTCTCCTCCTTGAAGGTTGTCGCGATGACGCCGGCGCGGGTGCAGCCGACACCTTTGGCGTAGGCCAGGGCCACGTCCCACGCCCGGCCGGTATAGTCCTGCTGGACGGCCACCAGGGCGGGCACGCCGGCGCCCTCCTTCACCATGCGGCGGAAGACATGACCCGGCGCCTTGGGCGCCAGCATGAAGACGTCAACGTTGGCCGGCGGCCGGATCTGCCCGAAGTGGATGTTGAACCCGTGGGAGAAGCCTACAGCCGCCCCGTCCCGCAGGTTGGGCCGGATCTCCCCCTCGAAGACGGCCGGCTGGGCCTCGTCGGGCAGGAGGATCTGCACTACGTCGGCCTGGCGCACCGCCTCCGCCACCGCCGCCACCCCAAGCCCGTCCTCCCGCGCCCGCTCCCAGCTCGGGCTGCCCGGCCGCAGCCCCACCACCACGTCCACGCCGGCGTCGTGCAGGTTTTGCGCCTGGGCGTGGCCCTGGCTGCCGTAGCCGATGACGGCCACCGTCCGGCCGGAAAGGACCGTCAGGTCAGCGTCCCCGTCGTAGAAAATCCTCGCCATTCCTCTTCCTCCCCCTCGTCGGGCTGACTTATGGCCTGGGCGCCCCGGTGGAGGGCGATCTTGCCGGTGCGGACCACCTCGAGGATTCCATAGTCCTGCAAAAGTTCCAGCAGAGCGTTGACCTTGTCCTCCTCGCCCGTCACCTCGACCACCAGGCTCTCCTTGCCCACGTCCACCACGTTGGCCCGGAACACATCCACGATCTGGATGATGGCCGTCCGCTGGTGCGGCTCGGCCCGCACCTTGATGAGGGCCAGCTCCCGCGAGATGGAATCGGCCGGCGGCAGGATCTCCACCTGGAGCACGTCAAGGAGCTTTTCCAGCTGCCGGGCCATCTGCACGCCCTGGCGCTCGTCCCCCTCGATGACGATGGTCATCCGGGAGACGGTACGGTCCTCTGTGGGACCGACCGCCAGGCTCTCGATGTTGTACCCGCGCCGGCGGAAGAGACCGGCCACCCGGGCCAGCACCCCCGGCCTGTTCTCCACCAGCACCGCCAGCGTATGCCGCACTCCCCTGCCTCCTCTCCAGTAGATGACCGCCGCCCGCCCTTTATGGCCTTTTCCGGCTCCGCCGCGTCCGGGCGCACGGAGCGGGCACCGCACCAAAAAAGCCCCGTCCCGCAGTCGGGACGGGGCTTGAGCCCGCGGTACCACCCGCCTTGCCGTCGCTCCCAGGTCAACCCGCGGTCACGGTTGCGCCCGCCCGCCGACGGTCCAGGGCGCCACCGAACCGTCCCCCCTAGGAGGCGGCGGCCTCTCGCTCGCGGTAACGGCGCGACAGCCTCTCTCGGCTGCCTCCCGGCCGGCTCTGCCGGCAAAGCCCGAGCCCACGCGGTGGGCCGTCGCGCGACCCACCCGGGGCCACCGCCGCTCCGCGCAGCCTTTCACCTGGCGCTGCCCTCGCGGCGGCGGCTCCGCCCTCGCACCGGCGGCTCGGGGGCGAGATCAGGCCGCCGCCCGCACCGGCTCCCACCGCCTCCGGCTCTCTGGGGCGGGCCCCACGGCCTACGTGCTCCCCGTCATCGCCTTTGCCTTTTGGCGCTTGGGGCTAATTGTAGCGCAGCCGCGAGACTTTGCCAAACCGGTTGAGGGAGACGGAGTGTGTCAAGAGGTTCCGGGGGAAATTTTTTGGAAATTGACCTCGTGCCTGAATTTGTCATTCGTTGAGCTAGTCTTTCCCCGTTGGTC
>FWPU01003548.1_pt1 | contig 39023 bp, 38 predicted proteins | sample 2228361 | NCBI WGS metagenome assembly FWPU01 (sample SAMEA103939777, study PRJEB20133) | metagenome | reverse complement strand
GTCATCAGCTCGGGCCCTCGGTTCCCGCATCGGGTGGCGCGGCAGCGGGAGCTTCCGCAGGCACGAACGCCCGCCGCAGCTCGTGCGAAGCCACCGCCAGCACCACCGCCAACAGCGCCACGAACCCGAGCGCGTGCAGCGCCGTCTCGAGCCTGGCGTTGACGCGCCGGCCCGTCGCCATCTCGAAGGCGATGAACAGCGCCCGACCTCCATCCAGCGCCGGCACGGGGAGCAGATGGAAGACGGCCAGCACCACCGAGATGCCCACCATCACGCGGAGGAAGGCATCGAAGCCGCTCGAGGCGGCGTGCGAGGCCTGCCGCACCAGGCCGATGGGGCTCGATGGCTCGATGGCGCGCGCTCCCCGTAGAAGGCGCCAGAGCAACCGGACTCCATCCTCCACCAGCCGATTGGCGTGCTGGAATGCGAGCGTCACCGCCTCGAGCACGCCGTGCCGCCGATGCACGTACTGCTGCTGGATGCCGATGCGGCCCACGCCGTGCTCGTCGGCGCGCGGCTGCACCGTGACGTCCATCACCCGGCCCTCGCGCTCGATGGACAGGACCAGGTCGCGGCCGGCGCCGTCGTTCACCCGCTCGACCAGGGCCGACCACCGCTCGAGCGGAACGCCGTCGACCGACCGCACCACGTCGCCCGGACGGAGCTGCGCCCGCGCCGCCGGAGAGCCGGGCTCCACCGCGCCGATCGTCATCGGCACCGGCACGTGCGTACCCGAGACGTAGAGCGCCACCAGCACGACGAGCGCCAGAAGGTAGTTGAGCACCGAGCCGGAGAGGGTGATGAGCAGCCGCTGCCACGGCCGGCGGGAGACGAACGCCGTGGGGTCCGTCGGCGAAAGCCGCTCCTGGTGCGGGTGCATCCCGTGCAGGCGCACGAAGGCGCCCAGGGGAATGGCGCCGACCGTCCACTCGGTGCCCTTGCGCAAAAACCGGAACAGCGGCGGCCCGAAGCCGAGCGAGAAGCGCAGCACGCGCACGCCGAACAGCCGCGCCGCGAGCAGGTGGCCGAGCTCGTGGAACACGACCAGTAGCCCCAGGGCGAGAATGGCTTGGACGTAGCGCAACGGCGGCCCGACGTGCTGGCCGAATCAGCGCATGGCCCGCGCCGGAAGACAAGGCGGCGACGCGCTACTTCCCATGCCGCTGGCGCCACATGGCCAGCCGCCGGCGCCGGCCGCGCTTCCGCCGGCCCTTGGGGTGTTTTCGCCGGTGCCGTGAGCCGTGCATGCCATGCACGTAGGGACGGCGTGCCGCTCTTGCGAAGGGGTGACGCGCACGACGAGAGCGGCTCGGCCGTACGGGAGTCAGGCCCGAGAGCGGAAATGGCGCGACTCGTCGACCGCGGCGCGGTAACGGTCGAGCTCCTCGCGCACGCGCTGAACGCTCCAGCCGAGGGTGCGCCCGACCCGCTCGGCCACCGCCGGAGCCGCCGCCAACCCCTGGTCCCGCCCCTTGAGCAGAAGCGGCACCCGCCGGGCCAGCACGTCCACCAGCGTGCGCGCCATCTCGCGCTCGACTGCCTCGTCGATCTCGGCCCAGAGGTACGGCAGCTCGGCGTCGAGCCGCCGCGGACCGTCGCGCATCGCGCGCGCGGCGATCTCCGGCGCGCGCACGCCATAGGCGTCGGCCAGGTGCTTCGCCTCGGCGGGCTTCAGCCCCTTCTTGGCCACCATCTCGGCCAGCTCGTGCAGCTCCTGCGAGCTCGCGATGCCGTCGGCTCCCGGGAGCGAGCGCTCGGCGGTGGTGCACGGCGGCACGCCCCCGAGCTGCTCGCCCGCCGCGCTCACCACCTCGGCGGCGATGCGCCGGTACGTCGTCAGCTTGCCCCCGGCGATGGTGATGAAACCCGGCGTGCGGATGAGGTGGTGCTCGCGCGAGACGTCGGACGCGTCGATTGCGCCGCTCTCCGGAGCCACCAGCGGCCTCAGCCCCGCCCACGTCGAGAGGACGTCGGAGACTTCGAGCGCGCTCAAAGGGAAGTAGTGGTTGGCCGTCTCGAGGATGTAGCGAACGTCGTCCATGTCGGCGGCGACCTGGTCGGGCGAGCCGTCGTAGAAGGTGTCGGTGGTGCCCAGCACCGTGCGCTCGCCCCAGGGGATGGCGAACATCACCCGCCGATCGGCGCGGGCCAGCATCACGATGGCGTGCTTGAGCGGCAGCCGCCTGGCGTCGACCACGACGTGCACGCCCTTGGTGGGCTTGAGAATGCGGCCCTGGCCGGCGAGCGCGCGCACCTCGTCGGACCACGGCCCGGTGGCGTTCACCACCACCTTCGCCCTGACCGCGATGGGAGCGCTCTTGCCCGACTCTCTGTCCCAGACCTCGGCGCCGGCGATTCGATCTCCATCCAGAAGGAGCTTTCCGGCGCGGACGTGGTTCACCACCACCGCGCCCAGAGCCTCGGCGTCGAGCGCGTTCTCCAGCGTCAGCCGCGCATCGTCGGTGAGCGCGTCGTAGTAGAGGACCCCCCCCTTCAAGCTCTCGGTGCGGAGATTCGGCTCGAGCTCGGTCACCGCCTTCGCGCGGAAGGTGCGGTGCAGCTTGTACGACTTGAAGCCCGCGAGCGCGTCGTAGATCCACAGCCCGACGTCGAGCTTGAGCAGGCCCGGCCGCGACTCCTTGTACGCCGGCACCAGGAAGGGCAGGGGCTTGACCAGGTGGGGAGCCAGCCGCAGGAGCAGGGCCCGCTCGTTGGTGCCCTCGAACACCAGCTTGAACTTGGCGTGCTCGAGGTAGCGCACGCCGCCGTGGATCAGCTTCGACGACTTCGACGATGTCCCGGCGCCGAAGTCGGTCTTCTCGACGAGGGCGACCTTGAGGCCCCGCAGCGCCGCGTCCCGGGCGATGCCGCAGCCGGTGATGCCGCCGCCGATCACGAGCAGGTCGAACGTCTCGCGACCGAGCCGCTCGAGCTTCTTCTCGCGCTCGGCGTTGGGGTCGGGTGTCTTGTTCGCGGCGTCCACGTCAGATCTTCCGGCGCTTCCCGGTGCGCCGATACGTCAGGTAGTCCTGCAGGATGGTGGCGTGGTCGAAGCAGAGCTCGCTCCAGGGGATCTCCTCCACCGAGAACGCGCGGGCCTCGGCGGCATCATCGCTCCCCTTGGGCGTGCCCTCGGCCCAGCCGATGTACACGGTCGAGGTGGTGTGCTTGCGCGGGTCGCGCTTGGGGTCCGAGTAGGTGAAGAACTGCTCCGAGAGGTCGATCGACAGGCCGGTCTCCTCCTTCACCTCGCGCACGCAGGCGTCGTGCAGGGCCTCGCCCTCGTCGACGAACCCGCCCGGCAACGCCCAGCCCAGAGGTGGCCGCTTGCGCCGGATGAGCACGATGCGCCCGCCCGGCATCTCCACGATGCAGTCCACCGTCGGGAGCGGGTTCTTGAGCTGAGGCATGGGCGAACATTCCTTCACGGCGGCATCCAGGGCAAGCAACGCGGGGCCGTTGGCTGGCCTCGAGGCCTGCGGCCGGCTTCAGGTGACAGGCTGTCTTCGCCAGGCATGCTGCGCGCGCCTGCCCCTGGCATAGTGTCAGGCCCACCACGAGCATTCAGGAGACCCGATGGCCGAGATTCATTCCGTCCTGAACGAGGCGCGGACCTTTCCCCCGCCCGAGGCGTTCTCCAAACGGGCGCACATCAAGAGCCTCGACGAGTACCGCCGCCTCTACCAGCAGGCCCTGGACGACCCCGAAGGCTACTGGGGCGCCCGCGGCCGCGAGGAGCTCTTCTGGAAGGAGCCCTTCAAGACCGTCCTCGAGTGGCAGCCGCCGCACGCCCGCTGGTTCGTCGAGGGCAAGACCAACCTCGCCTACAACTGCCTCGACCGCCACCTGAAGCAGCGGCGCGACAAGGTGGCCGTGCTCTTCGAAGGAGAGCCGGGCGACGTTCGAGCGCTGACCTACGGCCAGCTCCACGAGCAGGTCTGCCGCTTCGCCAACGGGCTCCGCTCGCTGGGGGTGAAGAAGGGCGACCGCGTCGGCATCTACCTGCCGCTTCTCCCCGAGGCCGCCGTCGCGATGCTGGCCTGCGCCCGCATCGGCGCCATCCACTCGGTCGTGTTCGGGGGCTTTTCGGCCGAGGCGCTCCGCGAGCGGCTCAACGACGCCGGGGCGAAAGTGCTCATCACCGCCGACGGCGGCTGGCGCAAGGGCGCGGTGGTGCCGCTCAAGAAGAACGCCGACGAGGCCGTGAAGGACGCGCCCACCGTCGAGAAGGTGGTGGTGCTCCGCCGCACGCTCTCCGAGGTGCCGGCCACGCCGCGCGACGTCGAGTGGGACGCGCTCGTCAAGGGCCAGCCCGAAGAGTGCGAGCCCGAGTGGGTCGAGAGCGAGCACCCGCTCTTCATCCTCTACACCTCGGGCTCGACCGGTAAGCCCAAGGGCGTCCTGCACACCACGGGCGGCTATTCGGTGAACGTCTCGCTCACCACCCGCTGGGTGTTCGACCTGCGCGACGAGGACGTCCATTGGTGCACCGCCGACGTCGGCTGGGTCACCGGCCACTCGTACGTCGTCTACGGCCCGTTGATGAACGGGGCCACCACGGTGATGTACGAGGGCGCTCCCACGACGCCGGGCCCCGACCGGTTCTGGGACATCATCGCCCGGCACAGAGTCACCATCTTCTACACCGCGCCCACCGCCATTCGGGCGTTCATGCGGCTCGGGCGCGAGCACCCCGACAAGCACGACCTCTCGAGCTTGAGGCTCCTCGGCTCGGTCGGAGAGCCCATCAACCCCGAGGCGTGGATCTGGTACCGCGACGTCATCGGCCGCAACAGCTGCCCCGTCGTCGACACGTGGTGGCAGACCGAGACCGGGGGAATCATGATCACCCCGCTGCCCGGCGCGACACCCACCAAGCCCGGCTCGGCCACGCTGCCGCTCCCGGGCGTGGTGCCCGAAATCCTCGACGCCGCCGGCAAGGCCGTGCCAGCAGGCACGGGCGGCAAGCTCTTCATCGCCCGGCCCTGGCCGTCGATGCTGCGCACCGTCTGGGGCGACCCCGACCGCTTCGTGAAGACGTACTTCAGCGAGATCCCCGGCAAGTACTTCACCGGCGACGGCGCCCGCCAGGACGCCGACGGCTACTTCTGGCTGATGGGCCGCGTCGACGACGTGGTGAACGTGGCCGGCCACCGCTTGGGCACCGCCGAGGTCGAGAGCGCGCTGGTGAGCGAGAGCAGGGTGGCCGAGGCCGCGGTGGTGGGCCGACCCGACGAGGTGAAGGGCACTGCGTTGGTGGCGTTCGTCACCTTGAAGAAGGGCGTTCGGCCCTCGGCCGATCTGAAGCGCCAGCTCGCCGAGCACGTGACGAAGGAGATCGGCGCCATCGCCCGGCCCGACGAGATCCGCTTCGCCGAGGCGCTGCCCAAGACGCGCTCGGGGAAGATCATGCGCCGGCTGCTCCGCGACGTCGCCCAAGGCCGGCAGACGACGCAGGACACCACCACGCTCGAGGACTTCAGCGTGCTGGCCGCCCTGCGCGAAGAAGAGGAGTAGCACCGGCGCTGTCCCCACCCTGGGACATGGGCGCACCGCCGCGCCGCTCCTGGTGCCTGCGGTAGGCAGCCTCGGCGCGGGCTCCGTTGGAAAAACCGGCGGGCCGTCGCGGCGTTGCGCACCTCCCCGCACGGGTTCGGGCCTTGCACCGTGGCCCGGCCCGACAGGGAGGATTGCCATGCACCGGCTTCACATCGCGCTCAGGGCCGTACTCGTCGCCGGCTTCGCCGTCGCCTTCTCGCAGTGCGGCCAGAGCGAGCTCTTTGCTGCGGAGGACGGCGTCGTGGAGAGCGCCGAGGAGCTGCACGTCAAGAACTGCATCCGCCAGCTCTTCGGCGGCATCGGCTTCGACGGAAGCATTCCCAACCCGAGCGCGCTCGACGGCGGGCTCGACCGCGAGGCCTTCAAGCGGTGCCTCTTCGGCGACGGCGGCGTCCCCGGCATCCCTGGCGTTCCCGGGCTGGACGGCGGCAAGCCTGCCTTCCCCGGCCACGATGGCGGGTTCCCCACGCCGCCCGCGTTCGACGGCGGGCTGTTCCAGGAGTGCGGTCAGGGCTGCGCGTGCCCGGCGGGCTTCAAGTGCATCAACCCGTTCAAGCTCGTCTGCCCCGACCCGATCGCCGTGTGCGTGCCTTCGCCGTGACGCGCTGGACCCGGTGGCGCAGCGAGGAGCGGAACGCGGTGACGAACTCCTCGGAGATCTGCAGAAAGTGGACGCCGACCCGGCTGTTCACCGAGAGCATCGGGTTGCCGGGTTCGGCCCACGCCACCGTGCCGATGAACGGGTAGTCGCGGCCCTCGAGCTTCAACGTGCCGTCGACCATCGACCCGGGGAGGAAGACCTGGGGCAATTCGGCGCACAGCCCCGTGGCCGACACGTCGGCCGTCACCGCCGGCAGCTTGCCGCCGAAGGTCACCTCGAGCTTCCGCCGCTGCCGTGGGCGCATTCGTCGCGTCTCCATATGGACCGCGACGGTGCCACAGGTACGTAGCGGGTCCAGTTTTCGGCCAGGGGAATACCCCCTAGCGGCGGCCGGGCCGGCGGCGCATCAGACGGCGCACGCGCTTTTGCATCGCCTCGAGCAGCCGCCTGGCCCAGGGGAACTCGGTCGCCAGAATCGCCAGCCCAGCGGGGATGACGAGCAGCGCCGGCCCGGGGAGCACGACCATCGCCACGCCGGCCGCCAGCACCGCGCCGCCCGTGGTCGCCACCGCGATCTTGCGCACCGTCGGCATCCACCGAGACAACGCTCGGGCGCGCCGACGATTTCCTTCAGGAACCTCAGCGGCCGACCATGTAGATGTCGCCCCCCTGGGTGACGTGCACCATCAGGTCGACCTCGACGCCGTCGACCGTGCGGATCTGCACGAGCGCCTTGCCGCTCTCCCTGCCGGTGAGCGACACCGCCGAGCGCTCCTGCCGGGCCTGGACGACTTCGGGGTTCGATACGACGACCTTCGCCACCTTCTGCGAGACCGCCACGACCTTGGTCTTGCCGACGTTCACCGAGACCTGCTTGGCCGCGAACGCGGGGAAGGCAACCAGAAGGGCCACGACTGCTGCGAGCTTCATCGAGCTTTCCTTGATGGACGACCTGCACCTACATCATCGGGCCCTGCCAAGAGAAGTTGCGTCGGCAGAAGAAAACTGAGGCGAACCAGTAGGTTTTCTGCTGCGGTGCGCTGGAGCGCCAGCGTCCCAGCCGGCTGGACGGGCCTTGGCGATGGCATCGCGGCTGTCCAGTGTCTTCGAGTCAGGGGGCGGCCGATGCGTTTGGCCATGCTGTTCTCGGCAGCTTGGGCATTGCCGGCTCTGGCGCAGGCCTCGGCGGCCGAGGTGGCGTCGGCGCTGCACGACATGAACGTGCTCGAGATCCGGCTGGGCCAGCTCGCCTCCGAACGCGGCTCGAGGCCTGAAGTGCGCAGGCTGGGTGAGCTGCTCGCGGCGGATCACCGCAAGGCAGATCTCGAGCTGATGAAGATCGCCCGCCGCGGGGGCATCGCGCTCGATCCTTTGGGTTACGTCGAGCGCCGGCCGATGAACGGCACCGATCGGCTCGAAGGGCTCGAGGGCGCCGCGTTCGATCGGGCGTTCCTCGAGGACGTGGTGCGTGCTCACCGAGAGGCCATCGCCGAGCTAGAGCGCGTGCGCCGCGATCTCGACGACCAGGCGCTGGCGCGGCTTTCGAGGAAGGTCCAGCCGCTGCTCGAGCAGCATTTGGAGATCGCCGAGTCGCTCCTGCGGCGGCCGGGCGCGGGGTGAGGCGTGGCGAACGCGGTGACCGAGAGGCGTCGCTACCGCTTCGTGGCCCTCGCGGGCGATCGGCTCCGCGTCGGGGCCGCCTCGGGAGCGCTCGCCGGCCTGGCGATGCTCGTCTTCATCCTGGTGCGAAACGCCGTCGTCGATCGGCCGTTCTGGTTCCCGCTGAAGGAATTCGGCGCGACGTTCGTCGGCCCCGAATCGCTCGTCGCCGGAGGCGGCGCGGTGCTCTGGGGGCTGGTCCTGCACTTCGCGGTGGCGGTGTTCTTCGGCGTGCTCTACGCGCTGTTGCTCCCGCGCGACATGTCGATGGCCGAGAGCGCCGCCGGCGGAGTGGTGTACGGGCTGGCAATTCTGCTCTCGATGACGTTCCTGGTGCTGCCGGTGGCCAACCCCACGTTGCGCGCGCGGGTGGCGCTCATGCCGTGGACGTGGCTCATCCAGCACGCGCTGTACGGACTCGTGCTCGGCGCGCTGGTGCCGCTCCTCCGCGCCGGCGCGGGCAGTCTCTTCGCGGCCTGCAGCCGCCTCACCGCGCGGAAGCCCCGGGCGTAGAAGCCGATGGTGACGAAACCCTCTTCCTCGCCCTCGTCGATCCACAGCTCGTTCGGGCCGCACGCAACGAGCGAAGCGGCCACCAGGGTCATCCAACGCATGGCGCCGGCCCCGAGCGACGGCCGTGCCTGGGTGTGCCCTTCACGGCTCCCCTCGGAGCGCCGGGCCGGCCGTCCACGCCCGCTGGCGCACCCGCGCCGCAGTGGCAGAAGAATGACCAATCGGTCACGTTTTTCGCAGATGCTCCATGGCCGCCGCGAGGAGCGCCGCGACGCCGCGCTTGGCGACGACGACCACCTTTCTCCTGAGCGGCTGCGGCACCTGCGTGTAGAGCCAGCTCACCTTGTGATGCAGCTCGGAGGCGCCCCACACCATCACCACGTCGGCCCACTCGACGTCGGCGCGAGCGCGCTCGGTGGTGCGGCGCTCGGTGCCATCGATCATCCTCAGCTCGAGGCTGCCTCCGAGCGAGCGGGCCAGCTCCTCGCGCACCGAGGGCGAGCCGCCGACGACGACGAGCCGGCGGACCGATCTGGCGCGGCAGAGCTCGACGAGCTCGGTTGCGGCGCGCCGGTTGTCGGAGCCTCCGCAGAAACGGCACGCCGACTTCGGGTCGCAGCGGACGGGTGTCTTGCCGCTGGCCTTCGCGTGCGATTCGCACTCGGGGTTGCCGCAGTGCAGGTAGAAGCGCTCGTCGAGCAGGGCGCTGGCGCGGGAGAGCTTCTCGTTCGAGATGCGCTGCTTGCCGGCCCGGGTGAGCCTCGCTTCTTCGAGGGCGGCGCGTGCGGCGGCCCTGGCCTCGGGCAGCCCGAAGCCGGCCCTGGCGAGAAAGTCGTCGATGAGCTGGTCCGCGCTCACCGTTCCTCGCCGGCGAAGAGCTCCTGCTGGATGGGCTCGAGCCCCAGCGCCTCGCGCACGGCGGCGAAGCTCCTGCGGTGGATGGGCACGGGCCCCAGCCGCCTGAGCGCCTCCTGGTGCTCGGGCGTGGGGTAACCCTTGTGCTCCGCGAAACCGTAGCCGGGGTAGCGCGCGTCCATCTCGCGCATGTGCGCGTCGCGGGTCGTCTTGGCGATGAGCGACGCGGCGGCGATGCTGGCCGAGAGCGAGTCGCCGTGCACGATGCCCCGCTGCGGAATGGTGCACTCGGGAATCTTCCGCGCGTCGACCAGGCAGAACTCGGGCTTGACCGAGAGCGAGTCGACGGCGCGCCGCATCGCCAAAAGCCCCGCGTGGTAGATGTTCAGCCGGTCGACCTCCTCGACCTCGGCCCAGCCGGTGGACCAGGCCACCGCGTCGGCGCGGATGCACCGGGCGAGCGATTCGCGCTTGTCCTCGTCGACGATCTTCTTCGAGTCGTCGAGGCCGCGCAGCCGGTAGCGCTTCGGCAGGATGACGGCCGCCGCCACGACCGGGCCGGCCAGCGGAGCCATGCCCGCCTCGTCCACGCCCGCCACGAGCGAGACGCCCTGCTCGTACAGCTCGAGCTCGAAGCGGAGCAGGTTTCTCAGCCGCTGGCCCTCCGACCGGTTCTTCTGCCGCCGCTCGCGAATGCGCCTGGCCAGCTCGCGGGCTCCACCGCGCTCGTCTGCCTCGAGCGCCTCGAGCAGGCCATCGGGCACCGGGCGGCGCTTCTCGAGGAAGCGCTCCTTCAGCTCGGAGATCGACAGCGACAAGAGCCTGTCGAGGGACATCGCGCGCCTAGCTCAGCGTCAACGTTACGTAGTTCGGCTCGCCGCTGCAGTGGCACTCGCCGCAGACGAAGTTGACCTGCGCCTGGCCGGTGGTCTTGCTGTCCTTCTGCGCGCGAATCACCACCGAGCCGCCGCCGAGGCTCTCGTCGATCGCCTGGGTGATGCCCTGCGCGTTCGTCGTGCCCGTCGCCTGCTTGCCCGTGCCGATGTTGGTGCCGGTGACGGTGGCGCCCTCGACCGGGTTGCCCTGGGCGTCGACCACCCTGACCGTGATGGAGACGACCTCTCTGGTGCACACCAGCCGCTCGCGGCCGCCGTCGGGGAGGACGTTGGTGGCCGGGCCGCAGGCCGACAGGGCGAAGAAGACGAACAGGGGGATGGAGAGTTTCCGCATGGGCGCGGAGAATTAGCCCAACGGGCCGACCGTACGGAAGGGGGACTCGATTGATCTGGTGGCTGGCGGTGCTCGCCGCGTGTCCGGACCTCCAGCCGAAGGTGCTCGCGCCCGCCAACGGCGAGACGCGCGTTCCGCTCAACGCGTACGTGTCGGTCGATCTCTCGGGGAGCGACGGCGGCGTCTTCCTCGAGCGGTTGGAGGGCGACGGCGGCGTGACGGTACTGCCGGTGCAGTACCAGCCGGTGACGTACGCGCACCTGAAGCGGCGCCACGTGCGCATGGTGCCCGCCAACGCGCTCGAGCCGAAGCGATCGTATCGGGTGGTGCGCTACGTGAACGGCCAGCCCCGAATGCTGGCGACGTTCGAGACCGGCACGGGCGTCGATCGGACGCCTCCGTCGCTCGATGGCGGAGTGGCGATGAAGCTCGTGCCCTTCGACTCGGCGTCGATCAGCTCGTGCGGCACGTGCTGGCCCTACGACAACGGCAGGATGATGCTCGAGCTGCCTCCTTCGGACGAGCCGGTTTTGTACGCGCTCTTCGAGGGCATCGGCGAGGTGACGCAGCATCTGAGCCGGCGCACCACGGCGTTCTTCCGGTGCGGGCCCGTCGGAGGCGTGGAGGTGCCCATGCAGGAGGCGTGGTTCATCACGCCCGGGCAACACCAGTTCGAGCTGCGGGCGATCGATCGGGCCGGGAACGAGTCGGCTCCGGTTCGCCTCGACCTGTTCGCGCAGTGCGTCTTCACCAACGGCCGCGAGCTGCCGTACTGCTTCGACGCGGGAACGTACGACGACTGGCTGGGTGCCGACGGGGGCCGTGATGCGGGAGAGCCGCCGCTCTTGGACGACGTCGAGCCCCTTCGGCGCGGGTGCGGGTGCGCGGCAGGTCCGTTCGGAATCCTGGTGGCGGTCGCGGCAGCGTTGGCGCGGCGGCGATGACGGCTCGGCGTTTCAAAGGTGGCGGGACGCCTGTCCGACGGGCGGCCGGGCTGATGGCGAGTGTCGACGGCTTCGAAATGCGGTCGAGCTCCTCCCACAGGGAGTCGAGATTGACGCTCAGCCCCTCGAAACCGGGCACCGACAGGACGCCTCCGGTCGCGCTCTGCGCATGCACGTACCGTCCGTCGGGGCCAAGCTCGAGAACCTCGAAGCTCCGGAGCTGCGGGTCGACGAGCCAGTAGTACTCGATGCCGAAAGCGGCGTACTCGGTCAGCTTCTCCACGCGATCGCGCAATTCGTCTCGATGAGACCCGCTCACGCTCTCGACTGCCAGATCGGGCGCGATGTCGACGATCGGCGCATCGAGCGGAGGCCGGCGACCCGGGAGAAAGGCGAAGGCGTCGGGCTTTCTGCCGCGAGTGCTGGTGACGGCGAACCTGGCGTTCGATCCACCGACGACGCCTCCTCGCGGAACGAACCATCTGCGGAGAAGCTCGCCCAACCACGTCACGATCATCTCGTGGATGACGGTCGGCACTTCCTCCTCCACCAGGTGGCCGTCGACGAGCTCGCCCGAGACGTCCTCGGGGAGTGCGCCCCATTCCGCCATCGTCATCGGTCGGATCGTGGAATCGGCATTCGTCGATTCGCCCATGACGTCAGTTACTACGCGCCACGTCGTTCGCGTCAGGTGCTGCTCTGCCGCCGAGCGATCAGCCCTTCGGCTCGCTCGGTTCGTCCCACGTCTCGCCGAGCCAGCTCCGGTATGCCTGCTTCTGCGCGTCGGTCGGCTCGTCGACCTTCGCCAAATACACCGCGTCGGCCGGCTTCTGTCCGAGGATGACGGGAATCTCGAGCAGGCGGTCGCGGCGGAAGACAGTGACCCGCACCACCTCGCCGGGTTTCTTCTCCTCGCAGCGGCTGGTCAGGCCCGCGGCGTCGACCTTGTAGCCGTCGAGGGCGACGATCTCGTCGTCGGCGTACAGCCCGGCCTCCATCGCCGGCGAGCCGTCGAGCACGGTGGCGATGGCGTTCTGCCCGCGGGTGATGATGCCGAGCCAGCCCCGCTCCCGCGCCTCACTCGGCTTCCACCGCGGCGGGCTGCCCCCCTTGTCGTTGGCCGACTCGCGCACCCGGAATTTCGCCTCGAGCCCCACGTGCGCGAACACCGAGTAGTCGAGCTCGTCAGCCGAGCGAATCGCGCGGTCGAAGAACGCCGACAGGTCCACGCCCGCGACCTCGGCCGCGGCGGACTCCACGCCGTCCTCGGGCACTCCGCGCTCGTCGCCGTAGCGTTGCCACAACAGCCGCATCACGTCGTCCAGGCTCTTCTGATCCTTCGTGGCGCGGCGGATCTCCAGGTCCAGCAACGTCGCCACCACCTCGCCCTTCAGGTAGTAGCTGATGGCGCTGTTCGGGCTGTTCTCGTCGGGTCGGTAGTGCTTGATCCACGCGAGCAGCGACGCGTCGGCCAGCGTCAACGCCTTCCGGCCCGGTGTCGCGTGGAGCGCGCTCAACGTCTCTCCGAGCCGCGTCAGGTACCGGCTCGGGCTCATCAGCCCGGCCCGCCGCACCAGCAAATTGTCGTAGTAGCTGGTGACGCCCTCGAACGCCCAGAGCAGGGTGGTGTAGCACTCGCGCGAGTAGTCGAACGGGACCAGCGCCTTGGGCTTGATGCGCTTGACGTTCCACAGGTGGAAGTACTCGTGGGCCGCCAGGGTGAGGAAATCCTCCCAGCCCTTGGGCTGACCGAAGCTCGCGCGCGGGAAGAGCAGCGAGGTCGACGCCTTGTGCTCGAGCCCGCCGCGCCCCTTGTCCGTGGCGTAGACCAGAAACAGGTAACGCTTCATCGGCAGGCCGCCGAAGAGCTGCGATTCGGTCTCGCAGACCTTCTTGAGGTCGGCGACGAGCTTGTCCCGATCGAGCTGCGCATCGCCCCAGACGACGATCTGGTGCGGCACGCCCGCGGCCGTGAACGACAGTGGCTCGTGCGGGCCGATCTCGAACGGCGAATCGACCAGCTCGTCGTAGTCTCGGGCCACGAGCTCGTCGCCCGACGGCTCGAGCGCGGTGAACACCCGCCAGCCCGCCGGCGCCTCGATGCGGACCCGGTGCTCGAGGTTGCGCCAGGCCTCGACGTAGAAGAACAGCGTGGCGCCGTTGAAGTAGCCGTGCGTGCCGTCGAGGTGGCTGGTCCGCACGGTGAGCTCGTTCGCGTAGACGCGGTAGCAAAGCCGCACGGCGCGGCCGTTCGAGGCGATGCGGACGGTGCGCTTGTCCACCCTCCGGGCGGGCACCGGCTCGCCGCCATCGGTCGATGCGGAGATGTCCTGCACGTGCCTCGCGTACTCGCGGACCAGGTAGCTGCCCGGCGTCCAGACCGGCAGCACGACCTCGAGCTCGCCCTGGGCCGGCGGAAAGCGCGCTTCGACGTCGAAGAGGTGCGAGTGCGGTCGGCTCAACGAGACGACGTAGCGGACGGCCTCGGCTCCTTCTGGCATGCCGCCCTCTCTACCCGATCGACCGGGGTGCACCAAACGCTCTCGCACCGCGAGCGGAACGCTTGGAGCAGCAACGGCCGCTCAGCGGCCCTTGAACAGCTTGCCGCGCCGAATCCGCACCTTCAGCGTCTGCCCGGGCCTGGCTTCGACCGGGGGCGCCACCGCGCGGAGCAGCCGTTCGCCCAGCGGGAAGCGGTACTCGACGGCGTTCCCGAGAAAGAGCCGGGCCGAAAGGGTCAGCGGGGTGCCGCCGTCGCCGACCGACAGGTCCTCGGGGCGGACCACCAACGTGCCCGCTCCCTCGAAGCCGCGCAGCTCCGAAGGCAGCGCGAACGAAGCGCCGCCGGTCTCGAAGCTTTCGCCGCGAAAGACGCCCACCAAGAGATTGGCCCCGCCCACGAATCCGGCCACGAACGGCGTGCGCGGGTCCGAGTACAGCCGCTCGGGAGCGTCGAGCTGCTCGAGCACGCCCCCGTTCATCACCGCGATGCGATCCGACAGCGCCAGCGCCTCGGCCTGGTCGTGCGTGACGTAGAGCATGGTCGTGCCGAGCCGGGCCCGGATGCCGGCGATCTCCGCCCGCAGCTCCTCGCGCAGCGCGGCGTCGAGGTTCGACAGCGGCTCGTCGAGGAGCAGCACCCGCGGCCGTCCCACCAGCGCCCGGGCCAGGGCCACCCGCTGGAGCTGCCCGCCGGAAAGCGCGTGCGGCATGCGATCGGCGTAGGGCTCCATGCGCACCCACGAGAGCGCCTCGCGCACGCGCGACTCCACCTCGGCCCGGCCCAGCCGCTTCAGCACCAACGGATAGGCCACGTTCTGCGCCACCGACCGGTGTGGCCACACGGCGTAGCTCTGGAAGACCATGCCCAGGCCGCGGCGCTCGGGAGGCACGTGCGTTCCCGGCCCGTCGACCTCGCGGCCATCCAGCACGATGCGGCCGGAGTCGGGGCGCTCGAGGCCGGCGATCATGCGCAGGGTGGTGGTCTTGCCGCAGCCCGATGGGCCGAGCAGCGCGATGAGCTCGCCGCTCCGCACCGACAGCGACAGCCCCTTCACCACCGGCGCGTCGCCGTACGACTTCCGCAGCTCGTGGAGCTCGATGAGGCCAGAGTCGGCGCTCAAGCACGCCTCCGGATGAGAGAGGTGGCCGACTGGCCCGCGACCACCAGCGCGACGAAGGCGCAGGCCAGCACGCTCGCCGCCGCCGGATCCGCATAGCTCTGCAGCTCGAACAAGAGCGTCCCCAGCACCTCGGTCCCCGCGGGCAAGAGCAGCACCGACATGGTGAGCTCGGTGGTGCAGATGAGGAACGTGAGCAAGAACGCGGTGGCCAGCGCGGGCCGGAGCGACGGCAGCGTGGCATCGGCGAAGGCGCGCACGGGCGTGGCGCCGAACAGCCGGGCCGCCTCTTCGAGCGACGGATCCGCCTGGGCCAGCGACTCGGAGACGTTCTTGCTGCCGAGCACGAGGTGTTTGGCCGCGTACGCGACGAGCAGCATCCACGAGGTGTTGCCCAAAGCCAGCACGAAGGCAATGCGGTCGGCGAAGACGAAGCGCAGATCGCGCGAGAAGGCGACGAGCAACGCCATCGCCAGCACCGTGCCGGGTACGGCGTAGGGCCAGCTCCCGGCCGTCTCGAGCCAGCGGCCGGCCCGGCCCAGGTGCCGACGGGCCAACGCCATCAGAAGCCCCACGACGCAGACGAGCAGCGCCGCCCCGAAGGCGAGCGCGAGGCTCCTCATGGCGGCTTTCAGCGTGCGCGGGCTGAAGAGAATCTCGCTCCAGTGCGCGAACGTGAGCTGCTCGAGCGAAAGCGGTGCGCCGTAGGTCCGCTGCACCGAGGTGAGGGCCACCGCTCCGAGCGGCATCAGCACCAGCACGAACGCCAGCGCTCCCGAGAACGCGGCCGCGGGAATGGCCGACGGCCCCAGCGGCATCGGCCGATTCGCGAGCCCCTTGCCGGACGAAAGCTGCACCCGGCCGCTTCGACCCAGCCGCTCGCCCACGGCGAGGAGCACGGTGGCCATCGCCAACAGCACCGACGACAAGGCCAGCGCGCGCGCGAAGTTGTCCGGCCCGCCCATCAGCACCTGGCTGTAGATGCGCGTGGTGAGCACCACCGTCGGCGGCGAGGCGGTGACGCCGAGCAGGTAGGGCACTCCGAACGCGGAGGCGGCGTACAAGAATACCGTCACCGCCCCCGAGAGCAGCGCCGGGAGCGCCAGCGGAAGCGATATTTCGGCCAGCGTCCTCAGCCTGCCTGCTCCCGACAGGCGAGCCGCCTCCTCGAGCACCGGGTCGACGCGCGAGAGCGCCGCGGTGCCGGCGAGCACCACCAGGGGCAGGCCCGAGCCGCCGAGGACGAAGGCGATGCCCCAGGGGCCGTAGATGTCCAGGGTGCCTTCGCCGAACAGCCGGTTGAGGAAGCCCGTCTTCGGGTTGGCCAGCGACACCCAGCCCATGGCCCAGATGAAGGGCGGTACCGCCGAGGGCAGGGTGAACAGCGCGCGGAAGAGGCCGCGGGCCGGCAGATCCGTCCTGCCGAGGAGCAGTGACAGCGGCGTCCCCAGCACGAGCGAGAAGAGCGCGGCCCCGGTGGAGACGAGCGCGGTGTTGGCGATGGCCTGCCTGCCCTCGGGAGCGAGCAGCTCGGCGAGCGCTTCTCCCTCGAGCATCGAGAGGGCCTTCAACACCAGCAGCACCACCGGCCCCACCGAGAAGAAGAGCACCGGCACGGCGACGAGCAAGAGCAGGTGGCGTCGACTCATCGCGAGAACGCCCGGCTGAAGGCCGCCTTGACGCGGGCGCCGTCCGTGACTCCGCGCTTGAGCATCGACTCGTCCCACCTCTGCGAGGCGCCCACCAGCTCGGAAAGGCCCCGCTCTCCACGCGGCCCGGGCAGGCGCGGATCCACCGCGTGCATGTCGCCGCGCACGATGACCTCTTGCGCCTGCCGCGAGAGCACGAAGTCGTAGAACGCCTTGGCCGCCGGTACGTTGCGAGAGCTCTTGAAGATGGCGAGGTAGCCGGGGACGAGCACCGCTCCCTCGGAGGGGTAGCGGTGGGCGATGCGGCTTCCGCGCGCGCGGGCGGCCAGCGCGTTCTCGAGCAGCATCACCCCGACCTTCGCCTCGCCGGACTCGATCTTCTGCAACACGGCCGCGTTGCCGCCGGCGACGCGGGCGCCGTTGTCCCTGAGCTTCTGGAAGTACTCCGGGCCGTAGCGGCGCTCGAGGAATACGGCCCAGGTGAATGCCGTGCCCGAGCTGAGCGGGTCGCCCAGGGCGATCTCCCCCTTGAAGCGTTCGGACGTCAAATCCTCGAACGATTCGGGCGGCTGGGCCACGTCCTCCCGATGCACCAGCACCATCGTCGACAGCCGGCAGGCGGTGTACGCACCGTCGAGATCCACCAGCTCGCGCGGAGTGCGCAGCCCGTTGGGCGAGGCGTACGGCAGCCAGCGCCGTTCGCGCTTGAACCGCTCGTACAGGAACGGGTCCGACGTCATCAGCACGTCGGCTTGGGTGATTCCCGCGGCGAGCTCGGCTTCGAGCCGGCTGGCCACCTTCTCGCTGCCCGCCTGGTACCAGCGCACCTTGACGTGCGGCAGCGCGGCCTCGAGGTGCGGCGTCAGCTCGTCGATGACGTGCTGGTACATCGACGTGTAGACCCACAGCTCTCCCGCGGGGCCGTCGGTGCACGAGGGTGGGCCGTTGCCAGAGGGCGCCGCCATCTCGATGCGGCACCCCGAAGTGACGAGCACGAGCAGAATCGCCGTCGACGGTCGGGTCACGTGGCTGAAGGCGCGTTGATACCTCACCGCGGCTGCCGCCGTCCGCCTTGACGCGCCAAGGCCGCTTTGCGCACCATCGCGCCCGAAAAAGGGGAGTGAGGCGCTCATGGTATCCGGCGAATGGGCGATTGGGCGCCCGTCGCTCGACGTTCGGTCGGTGGCGGCGCACGCCGCGCGGGAAGTCTGGCGGTTTCTTCCGGCGTGGATGTTCCTGTTCTACGGCTGCTTGTTGCTCAACACGCAGCTGACGAACCTCGACCCGCCGCGCGCCGACCTGGCGCACACCGTCGTCTTCCCGCTGGCGGTGTTCCTCGCCTTCTACGTGGTGCGGGCGCTCCGCTCGCCCGACGTGACGAATCGCGCCGCCCTGCTGGGGACCGCGGCGGCGCTCTCGGTGGGCCTGCCGCTGCTCAACATCAGCTACCACCGGCCCTCACCCCTCTCCATCGAGCACCTCCGGCTCGTGTACGAGTGGTCGAACTTCCTGTGGGCGGGGCTGCTCTTCTTCCACGCGTACAAGCGCGACAAGAGCCACGCGGCGCTCTTCTTCGGCGCGGGCCTCTTCTACGGAACGCTGCTCGAGAACGGCGGCATCGTGCTGGGCTACTTCTCCGAGCACCATCTGACCTCGACGATGATTCCGCCGTTCCGCGCGCCGCTGGCCACGATGCTCGGCTGGTGCGTGGTGCTCTACATGGCGACCTTCGTCGTCTGGGAGCTTCGCGCGCATCTGCCGTTCCTGAGGCGCTCGGCCGCGTTGTCCGCCCTCGCCGTCGCCGCCGCGGCCACTCTCCTGGACCTGCAGATCGACCCGCTCGCCACCGCGGTGGGCTGCTGGGTGTGGCACGAGAGCCTGCCGCCGTTCTTCCACGGCGTTCCCCTGGTGAACTTCGTCGCGTGGATGTGCGCGCTCTCGGCGTTCGCCTACGTCATGTTCCGCCACCAGGAGCGCGCGGGCATCGCCGACGGTGCTCCGTGGGCTGCCAGGCAGCTTTGGTTCGCGGTGGCCTCGGTGCCGGCGGCGCTCGGTCTGGCCGCGGTCACCTTCATGAGCTCGATGATGGTGCTCGAGGGGCCGAATGGGCCGTCGTGGGAGATTCTCTACGCCTTCACCGACGGCGCCCTCGGAGCGCTGATGGCGGCATTCGGCGGCTGAGGCTTCGAGCCGATGCGCGTCGCCTCGATCGAGCTGCCGGCCCTCTTCGGTGACGTCGCCGCCAACCTGGCCCGGGTCGACGCGCTCTTGCGGGCGGTCGCCGGATCGGTGGATTTGGCGCTGCTCCCCGAGCTGGCGCTCACGGGCTACGTCTCGCCGTCGCTCGAATTCGACGTGACGCGCTTCGCCGAGCCGCTCGAGGGGCCGACCTGCCTGAAGCTGGCCGCGCTCGCGAAGAAGCACGGCGTCGCTCTCTGCGGACCGCTGGTGGAGCGCGCCGGCGACCGGCTCTACAACGCGCTGGTCGGTTTCGAGCGCGACGGCCGCCTGGCAATGCACTACCGCAAGCGCCACCCGTGGATGCCCGAGCGCTGGGCGACTCCGGGCGATCTGCCGCACGGCCCGTTCACCCTCGCCGGTGCCCGCGTGGCGGTGGCGATCTGCTACGACATCCACTTCCTGCTCGATGGAACCGAGGGCTACTTTGGCGCGCGGGCCGACGACGCCGAGGCGCGCAACGCGCTGCACGGTGCCGACGTGCTGCTCTTCCCCAGCGCTTGGGTGGACGAGGGCGGCGATGGGCGCGGCGCGCTCCTGCCGGAGCTGGCACGGCGGTACGGCGTGGCCGTGGTGAACGCCAACTGGGGGCCCGGCCTGCCGCGCATCCGTGGGCAGGGCACCTCGCGCATCATCGCCGCCGACGGCCGCGAGCTTGTCCGGGTCGGCTCTGGCGAACGCCCCTCCATCGCGGCGGCGCCGCTCGCGTGAGGGCCGCCGCCGGTCGCCGCGCGCGCCAATCCACAGTAGCCTCGAGGTCGGGTTGAGCCCGAACACGCGCACCGTCGTTCTCCCGCTCGCCATGGGCGACCTCCTCGAGGGCCGGTGGCGCATCGACGAGCAGATCGGCCGCGGCGCGATGGGCACGGTGTTCGCCGCGTGGGACGTCGAGGAGCACCGCAAGGTCGCGGTGAAGATTCTCGCGCCCGAGCGCTGCCGCGACCCCGAGTTCGTGGCGCGGTTCGAGCGCGAGGCCCAGCTGCTCTCGACCATCGACCACCCGAACGTCGTCTCGCTGCGCGCCGTCGGCCGCCGCGGCGCGCTGCCGTACCTGGTGATGGCCTTCGTCGAGGGCATGAGCCTCGGCGAGCTCCTCGAGGTGAAGGGCGGCCGGCTCGACCCCGAGCCGTTCCTCGAGGTGATGCGCCAGATCTGCGCCGGGCTCGCGGCAATGCACCAGCGCGGGCTCGTGCACCGGGACTTGAAGCCGGCCAACGTCATCGTCGGAAACGACGGGCACGTGACGCTGCTCGACCTTTCCGTGGCGCGCAACGTCCGCGAGCCGGTGTTCACCCGTCCGGGGCAGACGATGGGCACGCCGTTCTACATGGCGCCCGAGCAGATCGACGGCCGGGGCGACGTCGATGCCCGCGCCGACATCTACGCGCTCGGAGCGCTCGCCTTCGAGCTCCTCACCGGCCGGCCGCCGTACCAGGCCGCCACCGAGCACGAGGTGCTCAGGCAGCACAAGCGCGCGCCCGTGCCCAGTGCCACCCAGGTGCATCGGAGCGTACCGCTCGCCGTCTCGGAGGTGCTCCGGCGCGCATTGGCGAAGTCGCCCGCCGAGCGCTTCAAGAGCGTGCCGCAGCTGCTCGAGGCGCTGGAGACCGCCTTCTCGCAGGCGCCGACGCTGCCGTTCATCGACCTGAGCGAGGACACGCTCACCAACACCACGACGGGGAGCAACCCGAGCCTTCTGCTGCACCCGCCGCGGCCCACGGAGTCGGGCCTGCCCACCGTCATCGACGACGAGGAGTAGACGTCAGGGCTGCGGAATCTTCCGCGGCCGGGCGATGCCGTACTTCTCGAGGCGCGAGATGAGGGTCCGCCGCGCCATGCCGAGCTGCTTCGCCGCCAGCGTCTGGTTGCCGCCGCACGCGGCCAGCGCGTCGAGGATGCGCTGCTTCTCCGCCGCCTCGGCGCCGAGCTCGGCCGGAGGCGCCGTCGGTCCGGCGGGCGGCCTGGCCGGAACGCCGATCACCCGCGCGGTCAGCTTCTCGACCGGCAGGTGCTCGGGCCGGATGACGTCCTCACCGCAGAGAAGCACCGCCCGATCGATGACGTTTCTCAGCTCGCGGATGTTGCCCGGCCAGTGGTAGGCCTCGAGCAGCGCGAGCGCCTCGGGTGACAGCTCGGGAGGCGCGACGTGGGCGGCGTCGGCGGCGCGGGCGATGAAGGCCTTCGCCATCGGGGCGATCTCCTCGACGCGCTCCCTCAGCGGGGGGATGACCAGCGAGATGCCGTTCAGGCGGAAGTACAGGTCCTGCCGGAAGTTGCCTCGCTCGGACTCGAGCTCGAGGTCGCGGTTGGTCGCCGCCACGAAGCGCACGTCGACCGGCCGGGGCGTCAAATCGCCCACGCGCATCACCTCGCGGCGCTCGAGCACGCGCAAGAGCTTCACCTGCATCGACGTCGGCAGCTCGCCGATCTCGTCGAGGAAGACGGTGCCGCCGTTGGCGCTCTCGAGCAGGCCCAGCTTCTGGCGCACCGCGCCGGTGAACGCGCCCTTCTCGTGCCCGAACAGCTCGCTCTCGATGAGCGACTCGGAAAGGGCGGCGCAGTTGAGCCGCAGAAACGGCTTGCTCGCCCGCGCGCTGTGCTTGTGGATCTGCTCGGCGAAGATCTCCTTGCCCACGCCGGTCTCGCCCAGAAGCAGCACGCTGATGTCGCTTCGGGCCACGCGCTGCGCCAGCTCGTGCAGCTTCTGGATCTTCGGCGAGGCGACGACGATCGACTCGCGGGGCCGCGTGGACTTCGGCTCGTCTCCCGGGCGCGCCCGGCTGATGAGCTGCTCGGGATCCCGGCCGTCGCGGCCGTGGCAGGCCAGGCCGATCTCGGCCGTCACTCCGCGCGCATCCAGCTCGCCCTGGAGCTGCTTTACCAGCACCTCGGCACGCGGCGGCGGCATGTCGAGCAGCAGCACCTCGTACTCGCGCGGGCCGTAGAGGGCGATGATGTCGGTGTGGCGCAGCTTCGCCGCCAGGGTCTCCTCGACCGCGGAGGCGTTGCCGGACTCGAGCCGCACCCGCACCAGCGCGAACGGGGTGGCGCCGGCCACGTTGCGCGCGCACTCCTCCTCGAGCCGGGCCTCGAAGTAACCATGCGTCCAGATGCGGCGCGGCCGCTGCGTCTCCGAGGGCGAGTACCGCTGCACCACCACGGTGGTCGACCCCAGCTCGATCGCCTCGCCCGGAGCCACCTCCGAGAGCTCTCCCTTCGAGAGCTTCTTGCCGCGTACCCGCGTGCCGTTCACGCTGCCCAGATCCTCGATGCTGATGGTCGGGCCCAGGTGCAGCGCGGCGTGCCGGCGGGACAGCGAGGGCACGTCGATCTGGATGTCGGCCTCCTCGGAACGTCCGATCACCACCACGCCCGAATCGGGCAGCGGGTGCGTTCCCATCGCCACGTCGCTGAACACGAGCAGGCGCAGCGAGCCGCCTTCGCCGCCTCGTCGCTCGACCAGCGTCTGCACCGGGGTGGGCACCGGCCGTGAAGAATAGCAGGCCGGTCAGCGCCGCCGGAGAATCGCGCCGAAGAAGCCGTCGGTGCCGTGCCGGTGTGGGTAGAGGCGCAAATAGGGCCCCTGCGTCACCTTCGGGCCGACGTCCGGCCCCAGCGCCTCGGCGCAACCGACCAGCTCGAGATCGGGGTGCTTCGAGAGAAACCGCTCGACGACGGCCTCGTTCTCCTCGCGGAAAAGGCTACAGGTGCCGTAGACGAGGCGCCCTTTGCGCTCGACCAGCGGCAAGAATTGCTCGAGCAGCCGCTCCTGCCGCGAAACGTGCATGGCCAGATCGTCCGGGCCGATGCGGTAGCGCGCGTCGGGCTTGCGGCGCAGGGTGCCGCTGCCCGTGCACGGCGCGTCCACGAGCACCCGGTCGGCCTTGCCGAAAAGGTCCGCCAGCGCGGCGGTGGCCTCGTCGGAAGACTCGGAGATGACGCGTGCCCGCACGTTGTGCACGCCGGCGCGGCGGGCGCGTCGCTTGAGCTCGTCCATCCGCCGGGCGTCGACGTCGAGGGCGAACAGCTCGCCGCGGTTCTTCATCTCCGCCGAAAGCTGCAGCGTCTTTCCACCCGCGCCGGCGCAGGCGTCGACCACCTTCGTGGGCGGTGGGTCCACCAGCATGCCGAGCAGTTGGCTGCCTTCGTCCTGCAGCTCGAACAGGCCGTCCTTGAACGCCGCGAGGGAGAATGCGTTCACCCGCGTCGACAGCCTGAGCCCCAGCGGCGAGAGCAGAGTGGCCTCGCACGCGACGCCCTCCTTCTCCAGCCGCTTCGAAAGCTGCTCGCGGGAGATCTTCAGCGTGTTGGCGCGGGCGGTCAGCGGGGCGCGCTCGTTCATCGCCTCGGCGGCCGCGAACGCCTCGTCGCCGAGCTGCTCCAAGAGCCTCTCGGCCAGAAACGGCGGCAGCGAGGCGGTCAACGACAGTCGCTCGAGCGGCGGCAACTCGTCGAGCTTCTGGCGGGCGTCGGGGAGCGCCTGCAGGGCGCCGGCTTCGGTCGGCGAGAGCTTCGACGAGCGCGACACCTCGGCCGGCTCCTCGCCCGAGAGGACGCGGGCGGCGGCGATGCGCAAGAGGTCCTTCCGGGTGGTGGCCAGCGCGTCGAAGCCGCGGAGCACATGGGGCAGCAAATGGTCCACCGTGAGCTGGCGCCGCAGGACCGCGTAGACGCGTTCGGCCACGGCTCCTCGCCGCGCCCGCGCGCCGCGGCCACGAACAATTCGAGTCGCTCGCGGACCTTCGTCTGGCCGATGAAATCCGCGAACCGGCGTGGGCGGAGCGTCAAATCCAGCTCCCGATCCGCCAGGCGGCCCTCGTGGCGGATCGCCCCGTACGCCTCGAGGCAGGCCTGCGTCACGAGGTCTTCGCGCAAAGGTCTCATCTGCTTGACAACCGTGGGGCGAAATCCCATATCACCCGGCACTTCAAACCCCGCCACTGGAGGACATTTCCATGCTGATGATTGGTCAGAAGGCCCCCGACTTCACCCTCGACGCCGTCGTGGGCAAGGGCGACTTCAAGAAGGTCTCCCTCTCGGACTACAAGGGCAAGTGGGTCGTGCTGTTCTTCTACCCGCTCGACTTCACCTTCGTCTGCCCCACCGAGATTCAGGAGTTCAGCAAGCGCGAGGAGGAGTTCCGCAAGCTGAACGCCGTGGTGCTCGGCTGCTCGGTCGACTCGCACCACTCGCACAAGGCGTGGATCAACGGCACCCTCGGCGAGCTGCGCTACCCGCTGCTTTCGGACATGACCCGCGAGGTCTCGCGCAAGTACGGCGCGCTGATCGAGGACAAGGGCTTCACCACCCGCGCCACCTTCATCATCGACCCCGACGGCGTGGTGCAGTACGCGCTGTACCACAACACCAACGTGGGCCGGTCGGTCTCCGAGACGCTGCGCGTGCTCGAGGCGCTGCAGACCGGCGAGCGCTGCCCGGTCGAGTGGAAGAAGGGCGAGAAGACCCTCGGCAAGTGATTCGCCGCGCGGCGTGACGAAGCCCTCGGTCGCACGGGCCGGGGGCTTGTCGTTTCTCACACGAGCCGCCGCAGCTCGGCCAGCGTCCGCTCGATCTCCTCGGGCGTGTTGACGATGCCCGGCGCGGCGCGGACGCTCCTCGTGCCGTGCGGAGCGCGGGTGAGCACGATGTCGCGTTCCTTCATCCGGCGGATGACGGCGTCGGGGTGCATGCCCTCGATGTCGAACGCCACGATGCCCGCGGACAGCTCCGGGTCCTTCGGCGTGCGCAGCACCACCCGGGGCATGGCCGACAGGCCCTCCTCGAGCTGCGTCGCCAGCTCGCGAATGCGCGCCGCCACCGCAGCCTTGCCGATCTGCAGGTGGAAGCGGAACGCCTCGGCCAGCGCCCAGCGGTGCTCGAACGGGTGGAACCCGCCCGGCGTGCGCAAGAGCCCCGGCGTGTCCTTGAGCCCGAAGGGCGGAATCGTCGGCCGCACCCGTTGCCACAGCTCGGCCCGCGCGGCGTAGACGACGCCCGTGCCCCGCGGGCCGTACAACCACTTGTGGCAGCCGGCGACGAAGAAGTCGCAGCCCAGCGCGCGCATGTCGGCGTCCTCGACGCCAAAGCCGTGCACGCCGTCGACGCACAACAGCGGCCGGCCGGGTCGCCGGGCCAGCTCGTCGGCGATGGCCCGGATGGGCAGCTTGAGGCCGCTGTCCGAGTGCACCCAGGTCAGCGCCACCACGCCCGTCCGCGGCGTCACCGCGCCAGCCACCGCCTGCACCAGCTCGTCGGCGCGCACCGTCTCGCTGCGCCGGTACAAGCGCACCTTGCGAAACTTCGTGCCCCCTCGCACCCAACCCCGCCAAACATCGACGTCGGCCGCGGGTGGGGCAAGGGGGGACGAGCCGCCGGACGGAGGTTCAGCGCTCCGTCGGCACGCGCACGGTGGCGGCCTTCCGCCGTCCGAGGAGGACGAGCACGAGGAGCAACGTCATCGGCACTCCGAGCGCCGCGCCCGGCGTGCCGCATCCGAACGGCTTGGGACCAGGCTTGTCACCCGCCGGCTGCTTTCCCGGCTCCTCGGTTCCAGGCGGCTCGACGCCCGGCGGCTCGACCGACGGGTTCTCGCCCGGGGTCTGGCCTTGCGCCCGCTCGACGGTGACGGTGAGCTGCTTCGTCGCGGTTTGCGTCTCCAGCGTCGCCCTCGCGGTCGCGGTGAACGTCCCCGGCTCTGCGTAGGTGTGCTGCGCGGTGAGGCCGGTGGCCGAGCTGCCGTCGCCGAAGTCCCAGGTCACGGTCGCGCCTTCGGTGGCGGTGGCGACGAAGCGGGCGGTGAGCGGCGCGGGCCCGCGATGGTTCTCCACCTGCGCGTCGAACGTGAGCGACGGCGGCGGCACGGGCTTCGTCCAGCTCACCTGGTCCAGCACCTGGCCGTCGTGCCGGACCATCGTCGCGGTCAGCTTCCCGCCGGAGACGGAGACGTCGACGTAGCCCTTCGCCTGGTTGTTTCGCGCGGCGCTCCAGCTCGGCTGCGAGTCCATCGAGCGCAGGTTCGCGCCGCCGGTCCCGGCGACGACGTAGACGACCGAGCCGGGCGTCCCCTCGGGCACCACCGCGCCGCCCTTCAGCGCCTTCGTGCGCTCGTAGTTGTGGTCGTGTCCCGCCAGGACCAGGTCGACGCCGCCGGCCTCGAAGATGGGCACGAATTCGTCCTGAATGACGTCTTCCGAGCCGTGCGAGCCCGAGGAGTAGGGCGGGTGGTGCAGGAAGACGATCTTCCACGGCGCGGTGCTCTGGGCGAGGTCCTGCTGGAGCCACGTCTTCTGCTCCGAAAGGTTGCACGTCGCGCTGTCGGTGTAGCGGCCGAGGGCGCAGCTCGAGTCGAGCGACACGAAGTGCGCCGGGCCCCAGTCGAACGAGTAGTAGCGCTCGTTGCCGCGGTTGTTGTTGGCGGGCAGGTAGAAGTTGTCGAGGAAGGGCTGCGCGTCGTCGGTGCCGTAGTCGTGGTTGCCCGGCGTGGCGAAGACCGGCACCTCCGAGAGCAGCGCCGCCATCGGCTGGAAGAATTTCGTCTGGTACTCGCTCTCCGAGCCGTCGGTGTAGGCGTTGTCGCCGAGGGCGAGCCAGAAGTCGGGCCGCGCGGCCAGCATCGCGTCGGAGACGGCGCGCTGGTCGGCGTTGTTCATGCCCATGTCGCCCGTGGCGGCGAAGCGGAGGGTGCGGCCGTTCGGCCCCGGCGCAGTGCGGAACTTCTTCGGCGGCGTCGAGGCGCCGCACGCATCGACGACGTAGGTGTACTCGGTGGCGGAGGTGAGGTTCGACAGCGTCACCACGTGCCGCGTCGACGACGCCGAACTGGCCGCCCGCGCAGGCGTGCTCTGGCCGAAGCGGACTTGCGCGGTGGGACAGGCGACGTCGGTGCGGAACGCCACCAGCGCGCTGTTGGACGTGACCGATTGCAGGTACGGCTGGCGCGTCAACGTCGCCGAAAGCGCCGGAGCCGAGCCGGCCAAGAGAAACAGCACGAGCGCACCACGGAGCGGACGGGTCATGTGCAGAAGCATCTCCGGTTCGGGTTCGGGCCCGACGAACCCCGAGAGCACCGGAAACTTCCGCGCCCGCGCCGTGCCCGCCCGCTGCCCGGGCAGGCCCCCATCACTTAACCTGGTATTCGATCAGCTCTTCCGTGCGCTCGCCTTCCTCGCGCACCTTGCCCACGCCCGGCACCAGCCAGTACGTGCGCGCGTACGTGGGCTTGTCGGGGCGCTCGCGCGTCACCTTCAGCGCCTCGAACGTGCCGGCCGGAGTCGTCACCGGCTCGTCGACGGCAACCACCTTCCACACGTAGACGCGATCCTTCTCCTCCTTCACCGTGCCGTCGGCGAGCCGCTCGATCTCGTGCGCCGTGAACGACCGAGACCAGCCGGCCGGCTGCTTCGCCGAGAGCGACTTCAGCGTCGATGGCACCCAGATCGCCGCCCGCAGCGGGACGCCGTACCTTTCGTCCTCCTCGCGCAGGCGCACCACCAGCCCGCCTGACTCGAGCTGCCACGACCGCTCGGTGAGGTGCGGCTGCGTGCTCTCGACGGCGATGGCCCGGCCGCCGCGTTCGGGCACGTCCATCGGGCCGAGCACCGTCACCCGCTTTTCGAAGACGCCGCGCACAGGATCGGTGATGCGGTAGCGCCAGGTGCTGCCGGTCGTCAGCGGCCAGAGGTTCTCGGCCGGGGGCGGAGTGCCGGGGCTTCCATCAGGCCCGCCACCGTCGTCGTGCGAGTCTTTGGGGTGGTGGCCGTCTCCCGGCAATGCCGGCCCTCCGCAGGCGAGCAGCCCGCTGGCCACGACGAGCAGCGGCAGGCCCACGCGCGCGGCGGACGGAATCGGTTGGCATCTCATGCGAGATCCTCCTTCGGTTTGGTGGCGATGGGCGCCCAGCGCACTTCGCGCAGAGTCGGCAAGTGCGCATGGGCGATGGCTGCGGCGGCGCCTCCGGGCTCGGTCTCCTCGAGCTCGAGCTCGAGCCGCTTGCCCGCGGTGTCCAGCATGGCGCCCCTCACCAGCACGTTGCGTTCGCCGAACGCCTTGCGCAGCACCGCCTCGGCGGTGGCCACGTCATCGGCCTCGGCGGTCAGCTTGAGCCGCTGCGGGAAGCCGTCGCCACGCGTGAACAGGTCGGCCGCCAGGAGCAGCACCGCGACGAAGCCCGTGCCCACCATCGCCAGCTCGAGGTCGCCGTGGCCGCACGCCATGCCCAGGCCGATCACCAGGAACAGGATGGCGGCGTCGCGCGGGTCCTTCAGGCCCGAGCGGAAGCGAACGAAGCCGCCCAGGCCCACCAGCCCGAAGGCCTTGGCCAGCGAGTTGCCGATGACCGCGGTGACGACCGCCGCCGCCGCGCAGAGGAGGATCTGCGCCTGCACCATCTCGGCTCTCGGCAGCGCCCGCCGCATCAGGAACCGCCATGGCCGGGCCGAGAGCATGAAGCCCACCAGCACCGCCGCGCCGAGCCGGCCCAACAGGTCGAGCACCGCGATCGGCGCGAGCAGCGGCTCGGACGAATCGCCGAACAGCGCCCGTGGCATGTCAGATCCTCCCGTCTGCGGGAGCCATTCCCGCCTCGCGCAGGCCGGGCCGCATCGCCGGTGTGGCATGCGACCGCGACAGCACCGCCCAGGCGTTGCGCAGCACGGCGATCCGCCCGGGGCAGGCGAGCAGCACCGCGTCGATGAGCGCCCGCCCGCGCTCGGTGTCGGCGAGGTGCTCGAGCGACGAGAGCGCCGTCGCCGGCCACCTCGAGGCGTACCGTTCCCTGAGCGACCACGCCGCCTCGTCGTCGAGGCCGTCGACCGAGTCGAGTGCCTCCTTCGTCAGCGGAGCGGCGCGCTCGCGCATCTCGTACGCGTACGCCGAGCGGACGCCGGTCAGCGACCGGAGCACCACCTTCGCCGCGAGTGGGAAGTAGCGCTCGCGGAGCGACTGGAGATGGCTCGAGTCGAGACCCGTGGCGCTGCGCAGCGCCGCCAGCGGGGCTCGGTGGGCGATCTGCTCGCGCATCGCGTCGGCCCGCTCTCCCCCGACGCCAGAGAGGCTTCTGGCGGTCTCGAGCCACAGCTTCCACGTCAGCCCCTGCTCGCGCAGCTCCCAGGCCCGCTCGACGTCGAGCCCCGCGAGCGACGGCAGCACTTCGTCGAGGGCGCCTGCCTCGATGCCCGCGTCGCGCATCGCCCAGGCCTCGTCGTCGGCCAGGTCTTTGAGCGACGCCAGCACCTCGGCGCGCGCCTCTGGCCACAGCTCGCGGCGCAGCGCCATCGCCTTTGCGCTCGCGTCGCCCGTCAGCGTGAGGGCGATCTCTTTCGGCGCCCTGGCGGCCAGGAGCCGGCGCAGCGCCCAGCTCTGCTCGTCGAACAACCCCGAGAGCGTTCGGGCCACGAGCCGAGGGTGCTGCTCGGCGAACGACAGCCGCCGCTGGTGCGCGCGCAGGCCGGCCACGCCCATGAGCATCAGGGCCGAAAGCTGCGGCTCTCGGGCCTCGAGGTCGTCGAGCGCGTCGAAGAAGGCGGCCTCGGCCGTTGCCGCCGTGGCCACGGGCGGACGCCTCGGCGCGTACGCGGGCCAGCGTGGAACCTCGCGCCCCTCGAGCCGCGCCAGCACCACCTCGAGCACGTGCTGCTCGAGCTGCCACAGCGGCACGTGCGTGTTCTCGAGCACCAGCCAGCGCGCCGGGTCGGCCCGGGCCATCGCCAGGTAGCCCTCGCGCACCCGGTACGCCAGGCCGGCGCCGCACAGGCCCTTGCGGCTCTCCGCCTGCCGCTCGCGCCCGTCGAGGATCTTCCCCAGCCGCTTGCGCCACCGGGCCAGCTCGGGCTCGACGTCGATGAGCACCACGAGGTCGGGCCAGATGCCCTGCGCGGCCGCGTCCAGCGCCGGTGACAGCGCGTCGTCGGGCAGCCCCCGGCCGAACCCCGACAGCGCGCGCTGCGAGTACAGGTAGCGATCGGCGATGCAGATCTCCCCCCGCGCCAGGGCTGGCTTGACGATCTCCTCCACCTGCTGCGCGTCGCGGGCCAGGTTCAGGAAGAGCTCGGCCCGGCTCGACATCTCGAGCAGCGCGGCATCGCGCGTCACCTCGCGCACGCGCCGCGCGACCGCCGACTGCAGCTCGCCGCCGGCGCGGGCGTGCACCACGCGGTAGCCCAACCGCGAGAGCCTCTTGGCCAGCCGGTTGGACAGGGTGGTCTTCCCGCTTCCGTCGATGCCCTCGAAGACGATGAACACGCTTCACCCCCTCGCGTTCGCCTCGATCGGGTACAGGCGGCTCATGCCCTCCGCGAACTTGCTGAACCCGCGCGAGCGCACGCCCTGCAGCTCGTAGAGCCAATAGGGCAGCTTGCCGTTCGAGTGCTTCACCTCGACCACCACGCGCGGCTCGACGTGTACCGGCCGGCCGAGCTCCTTCGGCCCGACGCGCCGGCTGGAGAAGGCGGTGGCGCTGCCCACCGGGTAGAAGCAGACGTCGCGGTCCACCGTCACGCGCCACGACTCCGAGCGCTGGAACACCTGCCGCACGTACGTCACCGCCACCACGGGCAGCATGCGCCGGCCGCGGCGCACGAGCGGCGATCGCGGGCCGATCACTCCGGCGAGCTCGCTCCGGGGAATCCACACCCGACGCTTGCGGGTCAGCCCGTCCCTCTCGCGCTTGACCTCCACCACCACGCGGTCGACCCCGCGGGCGCCGCGATCGGGGAAGTACTCCTTGGTTCGCACCTTGACGCAGTCGTTCGGCGTGGCGATGGCCCGCGCCGCCAGCTCGAGGCCGGGCCGGTCGAAGTAGATGGAGGTGATCAGCGTCGGGAACGGCGTCTCGCCGCCGATCTCGTCGCTCAACCGATCGCACACGAGCTGCGCCTGCTCGGGAGAGAGCACGAGCTTGAGCTCGCGGCGAGCCCTGGTGACTGCTCCTTCGGAGAATTCCAGCGACATGCGTTCGTCCCTCCGTCGCTAGAGGCGCGCGCCCACCTGTGCGAGCCACCGGCCCGCCGGCGCCCGGTCTTTGGCCAGCAGCGCGCGCTCGTGTTGCAACTGCACCCGCACGCGGTCGCTCCACGTCGCGTTCACCCCGAACGTGGCGGCCCAGGCCTGGCCCCCCAAGGCGCCAAGGAGCCGCAGCGCCTCGGCCGACGCCAGCGCCTGGACGGCCCACGCGCCGCCCTCGCCGAGCGGCACCGCATACGTCACGAGGAGCAGCCCCGCCGAGAACGTGCCCGAAGGCAGCCGGCCCACGGCCCCCTCGGCGGACACCCCGAGCCCACCCAGGCGCAAAGCGGCGTCGGCCGAGGCCGCGCGGGCGATGAGGCCCATGGCCGCGAGGTATCCGGAGGCGCCGAGCTCGACCGATTCACCCACCTTCCACGCGACGCGCGCCGCTCCGTCCTCGCCTTCGCGCAGGCCCAGCTCGTCGCGCGCGCCCTCGAAGACGCCCAACCACAGCCGCACCCGCGCGGGCAGCTTCGCCTGGGCCATGAGCCCGAGCCTCCGCCCGCCGAGTTGATGCCGCTCGGTGAGGAAGTCGTCGGTCGGGCCGCGCCGGATGAGCGGCAAGTCCCAGCTCGACTCCAGCGCTCGAGCGAAGAAGGGCGCCTTGAAGCGGCCCATGGCCAGCCGGAACCGGTCGCCCGCGTCGTGCAGCCGCACGTACGCGTCCTTGAGCATCGAACGGTCGGCGACGTCGACCGACAGCTCGGCGTCGGCGTACGTCGTCTCGCCGAGCAACTTCAGGCGCGCCGATGGGACCGACAGGTTCCGGTTGCCCTCGCCCCGCTCGTCCACCTCGCCGCGCGCGTACACGCGACCGTTCAGCGCGAGCTCGGCGCCGTGGGCCCCTGTGGCCACTCGAAAGAAGAGGACCACGAAGAGCAGAGGCCCGAACCCCCTCCCCGTCGACCTGTTGGGCCTCATTCGTCCCCCTCCGCAGTCCCCACGGCCCGGGTAGCAACCGCGGTGCCGTGTTGCGCGTTCGCCACGGCGGCGTCACGCTCGCGATGCGCGAGCAGGCAATGGGGAAGGCGGTTGCCCTCGGTGGGAAGCGCGCCGCTCCCTCATGGAGGGGCGCCGGGAGGGAGCGTCAGCCCGCGTTTCGAGATTTGAGCGCGGCGCGAATCCCGAACGCCAGCGCCGCTGCCGACACCGCGGCGACGACGGAGATCGACACGGCCCGGGGAATGGGCGCGGGGGCCACCTGCACGTCGGCGTGCACCACCTTGAGCCGGGTGGTGCGGAAGGACACGTCGAGCCGGTGCCGACCGTCGGCGTTCGGACGGAACGATGCCACCCACGTGACGTCCGAGCGCGGCACGGTGACGATTTCACCGTGCGTCTCGCCGTCCCTCCGCAACGAGAACGTCACCGGGCCATCGAAAGGCTTGCCCTCGAAGCTGCCCACGTGCACCGACACGCGGAGCTCCTGACCTTCGCGCGGCGGGTTGGGCATGATCATTCCCTGGATCCGATCCTCGGCGTCGGCCCAGGTCAGCTCGATGCCGTGCTCGGTGGGCATCGTCTGCAGCCGGTCTGCCGGCCCGTCCGCGGCCAGGGCCATCAACGCCGCCCAAGGGCCCAACAACATTCTCGATGATAGATTTGGCCCCGCCCCCAAATGACCGGTCCTCAGGTCTTCGGCAAATACCAGCTCGTCAAGAAGCTCGCTACGGGCGGCATGGCCGAGGTGTGGCTGGCGCGGGAGACCGGCATCGAGGGGTTCTCGCGCCACGTGGTGGTGAAGAAGATTCTCCCGCACCTGGCCGACGACCCCGAATTCGTCCAGATGTTCCTCAACGAGGCCAAGCTGGCGGCCCGGCTGTCGCACTCGAACATCGTCCAGATCTACGACTTCGGGAAGCAGGACGACACGTACTTCATCGCCATGGAGTTCATCCGCGGCGAGGACCTGGGCCGGGTGATGCGCAAGGCGTGGAGCTCGGGCCAGTGGATCGCCCGGCCGCTGTCGACCCGCATCGTGGCCTCGGCCTGCGAGGGGCTGTACTACGCCCACTCGAAGACCGACGACTCGGGCCGGCCGCTCCGCATCGTCCACCGCGACATCTCGCCGCAGAACATCCTCATCAGCTTCGACGGCACGGTGAAGCTGGTGGACTTCGGCATCGCCAAGGCCGCCGACCAGCACTCGATGACGCGGTCGGGGGCCATCAAGGGCAAGTTCGCGTACATGTCGCCGGAGCAGGCCGCCGGCAAGCCGCTCGATCACCGGTCGGACATCTTCGCCATCGGCCTGGTGCTCTACGAGCTGCTCACCGGCGTTCGACCGCTCAAGCGCGACAGCGAGATCGCCACGCTGCAGGCCGCGCTCGAGTGCGCCATCGAGCCGCCCTCGGCGGTGGCCGACGTGCCCGCCGAGCTCGACCCGGTGGTGATGAAGGCCCTGGCCAAGGCGGCCGACGACCGCTACCGCGACGCCCGCGCCTTGCAGATGGCGCTCGAGGAGTTCCTGGTCAGCCAGCGGTGGGTGGCGAGCTCGGTGCAGATCTCCGAGCTGATGGAGACGCTCTTCGCCGACCGCATCGCCGAGGAGAAGAAGTCGGGGTTGCCGGCTCCGGTGGGGCAGGACTCGGCGCCGTCGGGAACGCCGGTGGCCCCGCTGCCGCCCTCGCAGGTCGGCCGCAAGGAGATCAGCTGGGACGCTCCGCCGGGCCAGTCCGATGCCGGGCGGGACGGGCGCAGGGGGCGCGGCTTCGCCAAGGCCAGCTACCGCCGAGAGCCGAGCACGGTGCCCACCGACCCCGGCGTGGGCGGGGGCCCCGAGGTGACCGGCGATTCGCCCTCGTGGGACGCGCCGCCCTCGAACGAGGTGCCCGGGCCCCGGCGCACCATGGACGAGGTGCCGCAGCGCAAGAGCGGGCACGAGCCCACCGCCATCGGCCGCACGCCCTCGCGCGAGACCTTGGAGACCCGCGAGACCCGCAGCCGGTCGAGCCCCGCGCTGGCGCGCTCGCCCTCGCGCCCCTCGATGATCCGCGCCGATGCACGGCCTTCGCGCCGCGAGACCGGCGACGAAGACAGCCTGCCGCCGCTCTCGTCGACGCAGCTGCCCCAGGCCGACCAGGTGCCCCGCCGACGGTCGCGACCGTCGAGCCCCAGCATGGCCTCTCGGCCCTCGCGCCCCGAGCTGGCGACGCCGGTGCGCGCCGACGTCGACCCCGACGACCTCGTCTCCACCGAAGACCGCGAGCCGGCCCCTCGCCGCAAGAGCGGCGCGCACGCCTTCGTCGACGGCAAACGCACCGGCTCGCTCAAAGAGACGTTCGACCGGCCCGAGCGGGAAGATCGGCCCGACCGGTCGGAGCTGTCGCTCGACCGCGTCGTCGACCTCGAGGAGCTCAAGCGCCAGAGCCGCGAGCGGCTGCGGCTGGTGTTCATCGGCGCCGGGCTCTGTGCGCTGGCGCTGCTCGTGTTCGTCTTCCGCGAGCCGATTCTCGACGTGCTCAGCCACAAGGCCATCGACGGCCAGTCGATCAAGCTGACCGTCATCTCCAACCCGAAGGCCAGGGTCTACGTGCGCCACGCCAGACACGAGGACGCCCCCGAGCCCGAGACGTACCTCGGCGAAACGCCGCTCAAGGCGGTCAAGGGCGCCCACGTGCGCGACACCATCGTCCTCACCAACCCCGACGTGGGGCTGCACTACGAGGAGGAGATCAAGTTCGGCCAGCCCAACGAGACCAAGAAGATCGAGAAGAACTTCGAGGAGGGCTACCTGATGCCGCGCGTCTTGCAGAAGGGTGTCACCGGGCTGTCCTTCTGGCGCGAGAACCGCCGCATCGGCGACTACACGCCGGGCATGAAGATCACTCTCTACGAGGGCAAGCACCGGCTCGAGGTCCGGGGCGCGCAGCTCAAGGCCCCGGTGCCGTTCGAGGTGGAGATCAAGCGCAACGCGATCGTCGAGAAGGAGCTCGACCTGTCGGGCCAGCTCTGATCAGTAGCGCTTGAGCGAAGGGTCGACGACCCGGGCGTACAGATCGATGCCGCCCGCGAGCGAGGCGGCGTCGATGCCCCTGGCCTCAAGAAAGGCGGCGCCGTCGAGGCTCCGGATGCCGTGGTGGCAGTAGACGACCACCTCGCGCCCGGCGAGCGATTCGAGCTCGTCCTCGCGTTCGGCGAGCTCGTCCAGCGGGACGAGCAGCGAGCCGGGCAGGTGGACGTAGGCGTGCTCCTCGGGGTTGCGCACGTCGAGGAGCACCGGCCGCCGCTCTTCGGGCAGACCGAGCTTCTCGGCGAGCTGTTGGGGCGAGATGGTCTTCACCGGCACGGCGATGCGAAAGGCGTCACGCCGCGGTCGAGCAGAACTGCTCGTAGTCGATGAACTCGACCTTCGCTCCCGGCCGGCACACCGGGCAGCTCGGATCTCGCCGCAGCTTCAGCTCGTGGAACTTCGTGCCCAGCGCGTCGAAGCACAACAGCCGCCCGATGAGCGGCTGGCCCTTGCCGAGAATGAGCTTGATGGCCTCGTTGGCCTGGAAGAGCCCCACGATGCCGGGCAACACGCCGAGCACGCCAGCCTCGGCGCACGACGGCGCCATGTCGGGCGGCGGCGGCTTCGGGTAGAGGCAGCGGTAGCACGGCCCCTCGCCGGGCTTGAACACCGTCACCTGGCCCTCGAAGCGGTAGATGGAGCCGTGGATGTTGGGCTTCTTCTGCACCACGCAGGCGTCGTTGAGCAGGTAGCGCGTGGGGAAGTTGTCGCCCCCGTCGAGGACCATGTCGAACCCCTCGAGAATGCGCATGACGTTCTCCGAGGTCAGCCGTTCCTGGAACGTCACCACCTTCACGTCGGGGTTGAGCGCGGCGATGGCCGCCTTGGCGCTCTCGGTCTTCGGCTTTCCCGCGCGGTCGATGGTGTGGATGACCTGCCGCTGCAGGTTCGAGAGGTCCACCACGTCCATGTCGACGATGCCGAGCGTGCCCACGCCCGCCGCGGCCAGGTAGAGCGCCGCGGGAGAGCCGAGCCCGCCGGCCCCCATCAAGAGCACCTTCGCCGAGAGCAGCTTCGCCTGGCCCTCCTCTCCGACCTCGGGGATGACCAGGTGCCGGCGGTAGCGCTCCTTCTGCGCGGGGGTGAGGACGACGGGCTTGTCCACCGGGTACGAGGCGTCGTGCCAGCGGTTGTAGCCGCCCGCCATCGACACGACGTTGTGGTAGCCCATCTCCTTGAGCGTCTTGGCGGCCAGCGCCGACCGGGTGCCGCCCGCGCAATAGAGCACCAGCTCCTCCTCGCGGCGGGCCTTGTCCTCGATGCGCAGCTCGAGAAAGCCGCGGGGAACCGAGATGGCTCCGGGCAGCCGCCCCTGCGCGTACTCCTCGGTCTCGCGCACGTCGATGAGCTTGATGGGGCGGTGCTCGTCGAGCATCCGCTTCACCTCGTCGATGGTGACCTCGCGGATCTCCTTCTTGGCGCTGGACAGGACGTCTCGAAACGTCGGCATGGCGACCTCGCGTGTGCGGAGATTCCCATATAACGCACAGCGGCAGGAAATTCAGGGGAGGAGCCGATGGATAGACCGCTCGAGGGCCGCGTGGTGCTGGTGACGGGGGCGGGGGTGCGGCTGGGCCGGGCCATCGCCGAGGGGTTGGGGCACGCCGGCGCGTCGGTGGCGGTGCACTACTTCGGCTCGGAGCGCGGTGCCCGCGAAGCGGTCGAGGCGATTCGGGTCGACGGAAACCACGCCCAGGCCTTCCGGGCGGACCTGACGCGCCGCGAAGACGTCGAGGCCCTGGTGGGGCGCGTGGAGGCCGAGCTGGGGCCCATCGCCGCGCTCGTCAACTCGGCGGCCGTCTTCCATCGCGCCGACTTCGTGGACACGCCGCCCGAGCTGCTCGAGCGACAGTGGGCGGTGAACGCCCGCGGGCCGTACTGGCTGACGCAGCTTCTGGCCGCCCGGATGCGCGCGCGCGGCGGGGGCGACGTGGTGAACGTGCTCGACATCGGCGGCGTCTTCAACGCGTGGCGCCACTACTCGGCGTACTGCATGACGAAGGCGGCCATGGCGGCGCTGACGAAGTGCCTGGCGCTCGAGCTGGCGCCGGACATTCGGGTGAACGCGGTGGCGCCGGGCACGGTGCTCCCGCCCGAGGGGCTGTCGGCCGAAGAGCTCGAGCGGCTGCGCGAGCGCATTCCCCAGCGGCGGCTCGGCCGGCCGGAAGACGTGGTGGCCGCGGTGCGGTTCCTCCTTGCGGGGCCGCATTTCCTCACCGGACAGATTCTGGCCGTCGACGGTGGCCGGTCCATCGCTTGCTGACGGCGGCGGATGGACCGCGGGCCAACCGTCGTTATAAAGAGGCTGCAAGGAGATGCACGCGATGGAGAGCACCACCGTTCCTCAGAGCATTGCCGCCGCGCCGGCCGAGCAGGCCCCGGTCGTCCGCCTCACCGACGCCGCCGTGGCCCAGGTGCGCGAGGTGATGAAGGCGCAGAGCTTCGAAGGGTACGTGCTCTCGGTGCGCGTCGTGCCGGCCGGCTGCAGCGGCCTGGGCTACGACCTGAACCTGGTCAAGGAGCCACGCGCCGGCGACATCGTCTGGGAGCAGGAGGGCGTGAAGATCGCCACCGACCCGATGAGCCGCCGCTACCTGCAGGGCACCGAGATCGACTTCGTGAAGAGCATTCAGGGCGCGGGGTTCAAGTTCTCGAACCCGAACGCGAAGCAGTCGTGCGGCTGCGGCACGTCGTTCTCGACCTGATTCGCCTCGGTCGACGTTGCACGCGAAGCGCACGCTGCGCTTCGAGCGCGGCCCAGCCGTCGCGCGCTTGGGACGCCGCCCGCAGTAGGCGTTGGAGCGCCTGCGCGCGGCCCGGTCCGTCCTGAAGCGCGACAACAGGCCCTTCCTCTCCTTCCGTGACGCGGGGTTGCGCGCTGGCGCACGCAGTGCACCGCCCGGTGCGGCGCGCGAGGGCCGGCGCTGATCTCACCCCGGAGAGGACTCATGAGAGGCCGATTCTTCATCGCCTTTGCGCTGCTCGTCGGGTGCGGCTCGGGCACGCTCGAGCTGGGCTCGTCCGACGAGGACGAGCTGGGCGCATCCCTCAAGTACCTGCGGGCCGATGACGGCCGCCGCATCGACGGGCAGTACCTGGTCGTGTTCCACGAGGCCTCCGACCCGGTCGACGTCGGGCGGCTCACCGGCGAGCTGGTCGAGCGGCACCGGGCCGAGGTGCTCGGGCTGTACGAGCAGAGCGTCCGCGGGTTCGCCGCGCGGATGACCGAGGCGCAGGCCCGGGCGCTGTTGCGCGACGGGCGCGTGGCGTTCGTCGAGGAGGATCAGCTCGTGTCGCTCGAGGCGACCCAGACCGGCGCGACCTGGGGCATCGACCGGGTCGACCAGCGCACGCTGCCCCTGAACGGCACGTACAACTACGAGCGCACCGGACAGGGCGTGAACGTCTACGTCATCGACACCGGCGTGCGGCGGGACCACGCCGAATTCGCCGGCAGGGCGCTCGACGGCTTCTCCGCCATCAACGACGGGCGCGGCAGCATCGACTGCAACGGCCACGGCACGCACGTGGCGGGCACGGTGGCCGGCAGGACGTACGGCCTGGCCAAGGAGGCCACCATCTACGGCGTGCGGGTGCTGGGCTGCAGCGGCAGCGGCAGCACCTCAGGCATCGTGGCCGGCGTCGACTGGGTCACCGCCAACCACAAGAAGCCTGCGGTGGCCAACATGAGCCTGGGCGGCGGCGTCAGCACCGCGATGGACAACGCGGTGAGGCGGTCGATCGCCGCGGGCGTGACGTACGTGCTGGCCGCGGGGAATTCGAACGCCAACGCCTGCAACTTCTCGCCGGCCCGCGTGCCCGAGGCGCTCACCGTCGGCGCCACCACCCGCACCGACGCGCGGGCTTCGTTCTCGAACTACGGAAGCTGCGTGGACCTGTTCGCTCCCGGGCAGGACATCACCTCGGCCTGGCACCAGAGCGCCACCGCCACGCGCGCGCTCTCGGGCACCTCGATGGCCTCGCCCCACGTCGCCGGAGCGGCCGCGCTCTATTTGCACGCCAACCCGCAGGCCACGCCCAGCCAGGTGGCGCAGGCGCTCCTCGGCAACTCCACGCCCGACCGGGTGGGCAACGCCGGCGCCGGGTCGCCCAACCGGCTCCTCTACACCGCGTTCATCGGAG
>FWPU01003547.1_pt1 | contig 39031 bp, 33 predicted proteins | sample 2228361 | NCBI WGS metagenome assembly FWPU01 (sample SAMEA103939777, study PRJEB20133) | metagenome | reverse complement strand
GGCAAGGTCAGGCTTGAAACACATTTTCGATTGCACAGGAGACCTTTAGGGTCTTGACCTGAGCAGTTACCAACTTGTGTACAATAGACAGGTCTTTGACTGTCTCTGGAACGCCCAAAAGTCATACGTTGCCATCAGAAATTACCCAGAGTAGGCAGTTACAAAATCTGCGGAAATCTGCGCCATCTGTATTTCTCTAATCGCCACTGACAACTCGTGTATGCATAGGTAATCACCGCTTGTGACATTGTTTTCTTTCAGCGGTATAATGATACACGAGTGACCATGACGAATCACAATATGCGCTTGGCGGTGCTGCATGAAGCCCGCAAAAAACTGGAAAGGGGGAACTTGCTGTCTGCCGAACGGGAGAAATTGCTCAACCTGATAGGCATCCTGACACAGGCGCTCGAAAAATTTGTCCCGCCAGACACTCTGCTGGTAGAAGCGCATAGCCTGGCTCAGGAAATTATCTCTTCTCAGGCCTTGCTTGCCTTGCTCGAGCAACAGGCGGCCGAACTGAATGCGCTCAAGGAACTTAGCCTGAATCTGACTACCAGCCTGGACCTTCCAACGGTCTTGGACGCAGTCGTACACGAAGCCAAGCGTTTGATAACCGACACGCGCACCGTGCATATTTTTCTGTACGTCAACGGTCAACTTCAATTTGGCGCTTCATTGGCCTCCGAAGGATTGCAAAATCGCGTCTTCTCAGAACCGCGCCCGCATGGCCTCACCTATACCGTTGCTCGTCAGGGCAAAACCATCCTGGTAGAAAACATGCAGCAGCACCCACTCTACCGAGACGCCCCGCCCGAATGGAGCGGCTCGATCGTGGGTATGCCGTTGAAGATCGGCAACGAAGTGCTGGGCGTGATGAATCTCTCGCGCAGCAAAGCCGGCCCCTTTTCCCCTTCCGAAATGCGCTTGCTCAATCTGTTGGCAGGTCAGGCAGCCATAGCCATCTCGAATGCAAATCTACATCAGAGCGTCAGCCAAAAGGCCTACACCGACATCGTTACTGGCCTTCCCAACCGCCGTGCCCTGGATGAAAACTTGGAGGCGGAAGTCAAGAAAGCCCGCCACACCGATTCGCGCTTCGCCGTCATCATGATGGACCTGGACGGTTTCAAGTACGTCAACGATACCTATGGGCATGACTTTGGCGACCAGGTGTTGCGGGCTGCTTTCAACGCCATCTCGGTCAGCGTTCGGGCAACCGATTTTTTGGCGCGCTATGGCGGCGATGAATTGACCCTGATCCTTAGCCAGAGTGACCAATCGGCAGCCAAATTGGTTACCGATAAAATCATCGAGAGCCTGCACAAATTCAAGATGGCAACTCCCGATGGCAGACCTTTGCAATTGGGCATATCGGGAGGCATTGCCGTTTACCCCATACATGGTCACACTGCCTCGGAACTATTGCGCGCCGCCGATGCTGCTTTGTACGATGCCAAAAAGCATCACCGCGGCGCCTTCGTTTTTGCTCGTCAGCCCACCGGGCCGTTGGAGTCCATCCACATGCATACCCATAAGTAAATACCTGTCCCCTCATCCCCACAGAGGCTTGAGTGGATAGACAGTTCTCTGGTCCTCGAGAAGAAGGCCTCGTTAACTAGCAAGAGGGGTTATATATTTCAATTCATCTAGCGAGGAATCCACCATGCCCCGAAAAGTAAAAATTATCCTTAACCCCATGGCCAACATGGGAACTGCCTGGCGCGTTGCCGAGGAGCTGCGCCCCATCGTCGCCGAATATAGACATGCCGATTGGAGCGGCACTGTCTACCCTACCCACGCCACCGAATTGGCCCGTCAGGCCAGTGAACAGGGCTACGAATTGGTTGTGGCCATGGGCGGCGACGGTACTGTCCATGAGGTTGTCAACGGCTTAATGCACGCGCCGGACGGTCGGCGCCCCATCCTAGGCGTCGTGCCGGTAGGATCGGGAAACGATTTTGCTCACGCCATAGGCGTTCCCATGGACCCGCCTCGCGCCCTGACCCACGCCTTACATGGCGAACCTTCGCGCGTAGACCTGGGCGTAATGACCGATGAGCATGATCGCCATGAATACTTCGACAACACCCTGGGCATTGGGTTCGACGCCGTAGTCACCATCCGCTCGCACAAATTACCGTTGGTGCGCGGCTTTCTGATGTACCTGACTGCTGTCATCCAAACCATCCTCCTCAACCACCAACCGGCCCACATGCACATTCAGGCAGACGACCAGGGCTGGGAACAGGACGTTCTGATGCTAACCATGTGCAACGGTCCGCGCGAAGGCGGCGGTTTCATCATTGCGCCCGAGGCCAAAAACGACGACGACCGACTGCATTATGCCATCGTCGGCAAAGTCAACCGTCTCACCATGTTCCGGCTGGTGCCAGAGTTCATGAAAGGCACACATGCTCGTTTTCCGCAAGTGCGGCTGGGAGACTGTCGTCGCCTCATCCTCAGTGCTGATCGGCCTCTCTACGTCCATGCCGACGGCGAAATCTACACCGGCTTTGGCAGCAACTTGCGCCAATTGCGCCTGGAGGTGCTGCCGGCCGCGCTCTCAGTCGTGCGCGGCTAACAAGCCCGCTCAGTGCGTTCCCCCCAGGACAGAGCAACTCAGAGGCCCACTCTACCTTAACCATCGCTCGCAGTGACAGAAAGCATAGAGTTTTATAGAACAAATGTTTAATGTGACATTGTCAAACTACCCACTTTCGCAAATACCGAAAACAGACCTAAAGGTCTTTCCTGCAAATCGAAAGGCCGAATTTGCCAGAAGGTCAGGCTTGAAACACATTTTCGATTACAAAGGAGACCTTTAGGGTCTTGACCTATTCTGACCCATTATCAGGCTTTTTAGCACCTCCAGGATGGCAGCCGCCTTTTACGAGTGCTGCCCACTCAGCAAGTCAATGGCGTGTTGCAGGCGCGCCAGGACTTTTTGTTTTCCGATGATTTCCATGCTCTCGAACAACGGCGGGCTGACCGTTTGCCCGGTAATGGCTACACGCAAAACACCAAAGACCTGTCCCGGTTTGAGAGCCAGGCGTTCTACCAGTTCCCTTAAGGGCGGCTCGGCGGCTGCATGGGTAATTACGGGCAGGCTCTCCAGGATGGCGTATGCCTGACGAGCCACCTCGGCCGATTGCCGCGCGTCGAGGCCCTTGGCGATCAATTCAGTGGGGTTTGGTTCGACGGTTTCCTGAAAGAAGAAGCCTCCAAACGCTATGCAGTCGTCCAAAGTGACCAGCCGTTCCCGCAGCAAAGGGGTGATGGCCAGAAGCGTGGCGTCGTCTACGCGGTAGCGGGCGCGGGTAAAGAAAGGCTTGAGACGCGCTGCCAGGTCCTCGGTCGGCAAGAGACGGATGTGCGTCCCGTTGAAATGATCCAGTTTCTCGAAGTTGATGGCAGCCGGGGAGGGCGTCAATTTATCCACATCGAAACGCGCGATCATTTCATCCAGCGTCATGACATCGTCTTCGGGGACGCCCCACCCCATGAGAGCAATCCAGTTCAGCACGCCTTCGGGGATGTAGCCCAAAGCCGGTAAGTCTTTGATGAAAATGGAATGGCCGTCCTTGATGGCGTCAGCGGCTTCGCGTTTGCTCATTTTACCCTTGCCGCTAGGTTTGAGGAAAACGGAGAGATGCACCCACACCGGCTCATCCCAGCCAAAGGCACGCACGATCTGGACATGCAGGGGGAAGGTGGAAAGCCATTCGGAGCCACGGAAGACATGGGTGATGCCCATCAGATGGTCATCTACCATGGCCGCCAGATGATAGGTCGGCAGGCCGTCGGCCTTGAGCAGCACGGTATCGTCCAGGTAACGGTTTTCCGTGACGATGTCGCCGCGCAGATGGTCATGGGCAATGGTAACGCCTTCATGAGGCATCTTGAAACGGATGACATACGGTTCACCGGCAGCGATACGGCGGGCGGCTTCGTCAGGGTCGAGGCTGCGACAGGCGCCGTCGTAGCGCGTCTTCTCTTTGCGGGCTTGCTGTTCCTGGCGCACACGGGTCAGGCGCTCAGGCGTGCAAAAACAGGGAAAAGCAAAGCCTTTTTGCACTAATTCTTGCGCATGTTGTTGGTAGATTTCACGACGCTCGGTCTGGCGATAGGGGCCGCATGGGCCGCCGATGTGAGGGCCTTCATCGGGAGGAATGCCCAGCCATTCGAGGCTTTCGAAAATTTCCTCTTCTGCGCCTGGGACGAAACGCTTTTGGTCGGTATCTTCAATGCGCAGGATGAACTGTCCGCCCGTCTTACGCGCCAGGAGGTAATTGTACAAGGCAGTGCGGGCAGAGCCGAGGTGGAAATGTCCGGTTGGGGAGGGCGCCATACGGACGCGCGCGGGTCTCGATGAGGTCTCGACACGCTCGACCCGGCGGGTCTCGACAGGGTCTCGATGAGGTCTCGACAGGCTCTCGATAAACTCGACCCGGCGGCTCGACCCGGCGACTCGACCCGGCGGCTCGACCCGGCAGCTCGATTGGTCAGATTGCAAAGGTTCTTTCATCAAAAATCCAAAGTCTTGTGACGCAGGGCCACGCTCTCGACCAGACCAATGCCCAGCATAAGAGCAGTCAGGCCGCTGCCGCCATAACTAATGAATGGGAGGGGTAATCCAGATACCGGCACGATATTCATATTCACGCCAATGTTGACCGCACCCTGGAAGAAGATCAGCGTCGCCACCCCATAAGCGATGACCGCGCCAGAAACGTCCCTGGCGCGCCCGGCCGCGCGCAGACAACGCCAGACGATGAGGGCCAGCACAAGGATGACGAGCAAACCGCCAACGAAGCCAAATTCTTCGGAAACGGCCGAGAAGATGAAGTCAGTGTGGCGCACTTTCAGGAAGCGCAATTGGGTTTGTGGGCCATGACCATAGCCTTGTCCAAATAAGCCGCCAGAGCCAATGGCTATCAGGGCTTGCTGGACGTTATACGTAGAGCCGAAGGTGGCCGTTTTGTCAGGGAAGAGGAAATTCGCAATGCGATCTTGCTGGTATTGCTGTAAGAAAGGCAAACGCAAGCCGGCAATGATCATGCCAACCACAATCGAAAGGGCCAGCGCGCCAAGCGAACCAAAGCCAATCAAGTGTTTCAATTGTAAGCCGTTCAACCAGAGCAAAGTCAACCAGATAACGTTGATGACCACGACATTGCTCAAATTGGGCTGGAGCAAAATCCAGATGGTCAGTCCCCACACCCAAAGCAGGCTGAAAAGAATCCAGCGTAAATCGCGCGGACGATCCTTGTTCTTCTCGAAATATCTTGCCAGGAGGATGATGATGGCAATCTTGGCAAATTCTGTGGGTTGTAAGAACAAGACGCCCACCGAGAACCAGCGGGCTGCCCCAAATACCGCCTGGGCGCTCAAAAAAAGCGCAAACAACAGAATACTCATGACGATGAAAATGGGCCAATGCAGCGAGGTCCAATAGCGGTAATCTATGGCGCCGACCACAAAGATCAAAACCAGGCCCAACAGGGCAAAGTACAACTGCCGCGTTACCAAAGGAAGCAGGACTTCGTTGCCAGCCACAGCCGAGCGAATCATGGCTACACCCAAAGCAGACGCCATGACGATTGCGCCCAAAAGCCAAAAGTCGAAATGTCGCCAGGAAATATCGCGCAGCATACTCATCCTGCGTGGCGGCGCGAAACGCTTCGGAGAGGAATATCGGCCACCAGGCGTTGCTCCCGTCCCTGTCGTTCTACGCCGATTTGCACAGCATCGGGGTCTATCTCCACATGGCGGGAAATGACAGCCAGGATATCGTCCTTCAAGGCTTCCAGTTCCGCAGGGGTCAAATCGGTGCGGTCATGGATCAAGACGAGTTGTAAGCGTTCCTTGGCACTTTGAGCGCTGGAGGTTCGGCCAGACAACCGTTCGAAGAAGCCGCTCATTTTATTTTCTCCCCGTCAATCGTTGCAGGCGCGCCCACAAACCGCTCTGGGCATCCAGGTCCAGGAAAGGCACTTGTTGGCCTTGCAGGCGTAAGGCAATGTTGCGAAAGGCTTGGCCGGCTTTGCTTTTGTTCTCCAAAGCAATCGGCGTACCGCGATTGGTGCCAACGATGACGCCTTCGTCCTCCGGCACAATTCCAATCAGGGGGATGGCCAGTAAATCCAAGACATCCTCAGCCGAAAGCATGTCATGATTTTTGACCATAGCAGGATTAAGGCGATTGATGATGAGACTGGGCGTATTTTTTTCTTCTGCCTCCAACAATCCAATGACGCGGTCGGCATCGCGCACCGCCGAGACTTCGGGGTTGGTGATTATCAGGACTTCGTCCGCGGCGGCAATGGCATTGCGAAATCCGCGCTCGATACCAGCCGGCGAGTCGATGAGTACCCAATCTACCTCGGAGCGCAACTCATCACACAGCCGCAGCATATCGGAGGGTGAAACGGCGCTCTTGTCGCGGGTTTGGGCAGCCGGGATGAGATAGAGTTCGGGCAGGCGCTTGTCACGGATCATGGCCTGCCGCAGACGACAGCGCCCTTCGATGACATCCACCAGGTCATACACGATGCGATTCTCCAATCCCATGACCACATCCAGGTTGCGCAGGCCGATGTCGCCATCTATGCAACAGACCTTTTTGCCCTCCGACGCCAAAGCGACTGCAATGTTGGCGACTGCGGTCGTCTTGCCTACGCCGCCTTTACCGCTGGTGATGGTTACAATTTTTGCACTCATCGAAACATCCTGTCATGTTCAAGCAGGCTGCCAGGGAACTGCCTGCAATTTTCCTTCTTCAGACAAACTGGCCAGTTCTGGGCGGGGATTTTGCTGTGGCCGCAGCGTAGCCGAGACCTGGTCTGCAATACGCAATTGAATGGGAGAAAGATCGAGGGCCCCAATCACGGCCTGGGTATTGCCCTTGGAACCGGCATGGATCATGCCGCGCACGCGGCCCCACACGAAGACGTTTCCTTCCGCTACGATCTCTGCGCCCGGGTTGACGTCGCCAAAGACGAACACATGGCCAGGGAATTCGATGCGCGTCCCTGAGCGCAGGGTCCGGCCAATGAAAAGCGCCGCCTCTTCGCCAGCGATCTCTGAAAGATGAGAGCGCGCCTCCTGCGGTCGAGGCTTCGAGATGCGCGTTGCCATGCCAAGCAATTGCGCTGTTTTTTCTGTGGTGGCCGATTCGCTGACCACTGCCCATAGGGTAATTCCTTGTTCCGAGAGGCGATCGCGCAAAGCCGACAACTCGTTGACCCGCAGCGATTGAGAGCCAACGTCGAGCGCCACCCGTGCGCCCTGAAAAAAGGGCTGTCGCGCTTCGATCTGTTGCAACAAAGCGCTTTGCAGGTCTTTCCATTCGCCTGCACCCAGCGAAATCAACAAACCGTCGCGCAGTCCTTTGATTTGAAGCGGAGGAGGTTGCATATCCATAGTCGAACGGCAGCGGCCTGCTAAGGCCAAAATTTCGTAAATTATAGCACGAAGAACTTACTGACCTCCGTTTTGGGCGATATCAATGGCTTTCAGTTCGAAATAGGCCTCCATCACACGTCCCACCACTGGCGCGGCAACGCTGGCGCCTTCCCCGCCATTGTACATGAAGGCCAGAATAGCGATTTCTGGGTCATCGAATGGCGCATAGGCTAACGTCCAGGAATGGGTGGGCCATTCCCCGAATTGACAACGATTGGCTTTCAAGGCGACATCATCACAATATTCGGCTGTACCGGTCTTGCCGGCTACGGCGATGGGAAAACCAGAAAAGACTTCGTGCAATGTGCCGCGCGGGTCTGTGACGGCCAGACGCATCCCCGTTTGAACGGCTTCGATGGTAGATGGCTGGACCATCTTCATTTCTCCAGTCTCAGAGCAATAGCCGCCTTCGCAACTGTAGCCCTTGATCTTAGGCGTGACCGTCAGGTCCCATTTCAAGTTAGGGACGAAAGGGGAAATCTGATAACTGCCAGGGGGCAACTCGCTTACAATTGTAGAATTATCCAGATTGATCCAGCCTCGACTCACATTGCGGCGATCCGTTGAGCCGCTATAAGGCGCCCACAGCGAAAAGTCGTTGGGGTTGAACCATACTTCACTGACCTTTCCTTCGTCATCGATCACTTCGCGGACGATGGTGGGCTGCATCAATTTTCCATCATTGGCGATGGTGGCGCCCGACATCAACACCTGAAGCGGAGTTGCAATGACATATCCCTGCCCGACGGAGGCAATATAGGTATCGCCCGTAGACCAGTTCTCGCCTTGATTGATGCGCTTCCACTGCGGGGAGGGGATGAGGCCATCTTGTTCGCCAATCAATTCAATTCCGGAACGCGCGCCATATCCCAACGCGCGCGCATATTCTCCCAGGCGAAATATGCCCAGTCCCTCTTCGATTTCTTCCTCGAAGCCTCCACCCAGTTTGTAGAAACAGACGTTGCTGGAATAGGCAATGCAATGCAAGAAATCCAACTGCCCAAAACCAGCCTCGTTGATCACGCCGCGAATGTTATACACCCAATCTACGAAGGGCCGGGTATTCGCATCCGTACACGGTTCATTGGGAGAAAATTTCTCACATAATTCGAGTTTACCGGGCGTTTGAATGATCTTGTCGAGCGACACTACTCCTTCGTTGTAAGCGCCTGTGGCAGTAGACAACTTGAAAACAGAGCCAGGGGGATATTCTGCCTGGATCGCATTGTTCAGCAAAGGACGGCGAGGATCCTCACTGAGTTGTTCATAGTAATACGCCGGGATGAAACGCGCCATTCGGTTGTTTTCGTACGTCGGATACGACACCATAGCCAAAACTTCACCCGTCTGGGGGTTCATAGCGATGACAACGCCGCTCGAAATCCGAATCTGGCCAAAATAGTCATTCCAACTCTGGATTTCCGTCGTCAAAACTGCCTCGGCCGCCGCTTGCAAGCGTGTATCAATGGTCAGTTTGACGTTATAGCCAGCCACAGGCATCACGGGAGGCTCCAGATTGCGGAGTTCTTTCCCAGCCACATCCACTTGAACGACGCGCCGACCAGGAACGCCCACCAAGAGCGGATCCAAGGCCGCCTCGACGCCTGCATAGCCAATCTTGTCTCGATTGGGGACAAATCCCCTTTCCCGATAAATGCCTTCCAACGAGGCCGGGATGGGGCCTAAAAAACCAATGATATTGGCCGTCAACGAGCCGGTTGGATAATCGCGAATTGGCTCGACTTGTATGGAGACCCCAGGCCAATCTACCGCGCGTTCACGCACAATACGCGCAATTGTCTCATCTACATTACATTTGACCTTGACGGGCCGATATGGCGCCAGAGAATCGCCCAACTCAACCAATTGCGCGATGCCTGGGCCTGGCACACACTCGGCAACCAATTTCGCGTCCTCGACCGTCCCCTGCGAGGCAGGCACGCCGGTCAATTCGGCCAATTGCCGATAAATATTTTGAATGTCCGCTTCGGAGTCGGGCAAATCCGCTGGCGTAATGACCACATTGTAGGAAGCGACATTGCCGGCCAGAATATAACCGTTGCGATCGTAGACAATTCCACGCGCCGGCTGCAAGGAAATCGTAGAGGTGTAATTTTCTATCGCCTGCTCCAACCAACCACTCGATTGAAAAACCTGCAACCCCAACAACCGAAATAATAATCCCACTATGATCGAGGCCATAACAAAGTAAAGCGCCCAGGCACGCCAGGCAAACGTTTGATAACTGGCGGTAGAAGAGTGGGAATTCACTCGGCCTCCTCAGCAGGATACACCCACCGCGCCAGATCGCGCATGATGGCATAAGCTGGAATGGCAACCAGCAAGTTCAACAAAAGGCTGGGTAACACAATCAAACCGAAGACATCTCCCAAAGGAAGAAAACGCGACGAGAATTGCAAAACCGCATAAGCAACGAAATTCATGAACATCGTTCCCAAAAAGACCACGCCGAACATGGCCAACAAAGGCGCCTGCCAAACGCGGCTGCGCAACAAGTGAGCCAAAGCCACGATCGCCAGATAGCCCATAAAGACAACGAACCAGGGCATACGAGAAACGAAAGAGACCAACAGCCCCCCCAAAAAAGCCCACTGCCAGGAAGAAGTGATGTCCGTTTGCAAGGCCCAGGCTGCCAGAATGACCAGCATCAAGTCGGCATAACCAGCCAGCAAGGTAATTCGACTGATGACTGCCGACTGGAGCATGACGACAAGGATAAGCACAGGAAAGGCAATGAGAGTACGTGCCATCTCAGGGAGAAACCGTTGGGATGAGCGGCTGGATGTCTACCGGCCGAAAATTCGTGATGACCAGAACAATTTGCAAGCGTGCAAAATCTACAGCCGGTTGTACGCCGGCCCGTTGGAACAACTCGAAATCGAGTTTACGAACGTTGAGTACCTGTCCAACAATCAAATCGGGAGGATAACCGCCGCCCAGGCCCGAAGTCAACACCACATCCCCAACCTGCACAGCAGCCTGTTGAGAGAGCATGTCCAGCGTCAGATCGCCCGTGACAGAACCGATCAGAATGGCCTCGGCCTCTGCATTTTGCAGCCGTACATTGACCGCCGAGGCCGGATCGGTAATCAATTGAACGCGCGCCGCGTTTGCAATGACTGCATCTACCCGCCCTACCAAACCCTGATTGGTCACTACCGGCATTCCCCGCAAAATGCCATCGCTGGAGCCGCGGTTGATGATGACATAATGCAGGAACGGGCTGGGGTCACGGCCAATGACCGCCGCCCCCTTATACGTGCTTTCCGGGTTAGCGCGCGAAAAGTCCACCAGCGCCGCCAGGATCTGCGTTTCCCTGACCTGTTGTTGAAGTTCGATGACCTGACCTTGCAAACGCGATACCTCCGCCTCCAGTTCGGCATTGCGCTGGCGCAGGGTCGCGATGTCGCGCGGCGCAGTCAAAAAATCCTGAATAGCATTATAGCGGGTCGAAAACCAGGTTTGAACCGCAATGAACGCTCCCGTAATGCCGCGCGAGGCGCCGCTCAAATACCCTCCCAACGCCAGTATCAAAATCCCACCCACAACGAAAAAGACGATTGTCGTTCTCAAAGAACGAGCCAGGAAATCTTTCATCTCCAAACCAGTCGCACGAGCGCCAAAAACAAACGCGTTTATGCGTTATGACGGGTGCTGCCGCGCTCCAGGCCAACCAATAAACGGCTCAAAGTATCGAAGTCCTCGAAAATCATGGCCGCGCCGCGCGCCACACAGGTCAGCGGATCTTCCGCAACCCACACCCGTAACTTCAACTCATCATTCAAGCGGTCTGCCAGACCCTGCAATAATGCCCCGCCTCCTGCCAGACAGATTCCAATATCCATCAAGTCCGAGACGATTTCGGGTGGAATCTCATCGAGCGCATCGCGGATAGTATCTACAATCACCTGCACGGAAGACGCCAGCGCCTCCCGAATCTCTATCGAGGAGACTTCGATCGTCTCCGGTAAGCCTGTGACCAGATTCCTCCCCCGCACCTCCATTGTCTTTTCGGTAGACAGCGGGAAGGCCGAACCAATATTCCACTTGACCTGTTCGGCCACGCTCTCGCCAACCAACAAGTTATATTTGTTGCGGAGGTACTGGACGATATCCTGATCCATCTCATCGCCCGCGACACGCAAAGAGCGAGAAACGACCACGCCGCTCATAGACATCACCGCGACCTCCGTCGTGCCGCCCCCGATGTCCACCACCATACTGCCGCGTACCTCGGCAATCGGCAACCCGGCCCCCAGCGCAGCAGCAATCGGCTCCTCGATGAGGAAAGCTTGCCTGGCTCCTGCCGCCATGACCGCATCATAGACAGCACGTTTTTCGACCTCTGTAACGCCGGTGGGGATTCCGATCACCACGCGCGGGCGCGGCAAAGGAACGACGCTTTGCTCATGAACCTTTCCAATGAAATATTCCAGCATGACCTGAGTGACATCGAACTCAGAAATCACACCATCCCGTAAAGGACGCACCACCATCACATTGCCGGGCGTACGCCCCATCATCTCTTTGGCTTCCAAACCAATTGCAAGCGGCTGGCGCAACCGCTTGTCAATCGTTACCCAGGAAGGTTCATTGATGACAATACCCTTGCCTCGCACACTGACAAGGGTGTTGGCAGTGCCCAGGTCAATGGCAATGTCCAATGAAAACAGGCCTAACAGCCAGTCGAGCGGGTTAAACGCCAAGATGGGCTCCTCTATCGTTTTGGATGTGTAGAAATATTATACCATGAGCGAGATTTTAGTCCCTTTTCAGCAATCCTTCAGGGCTTTTCAAAGTTTTAATGTGGACTTGCAAATCGTACCGCCAGGCTATGCCAGGCGCCACCTGTGCCATGAAATGGTACGAAGTGGTGTGGCAAGGCCGACCCCAGCGGCGGAAAAGCCCTGAAACAACGTTTGAGCCTTAACAGATCAATTCTTTGAACGGCCTGGCAACCATTGATCACATCTTGACATTCGAGAAAAAACGCATATACTTATGATTAATTCGAATAATCAGATTAATCATAGGTATCACGATGCTTCGCGAGCGAAACGGTTCTGAGTCCCTGTCCGAATTCCTGCGGTATCTGGCACAGCACGAAGAGTCTGAGACAGAAGGCCTTCCCGCTTTGACAGCCCTCAGCCAGGAATTGGGCGTCAGCGTAGCCTCGCTGCGTGAGCAATTGGAAGTAGCGCGCGCCCTCGGACTGGTAGAAGTGCGGCCCAGGACCGGAATGCGCCGCCTGCCTTACAATTTCCTTCCAGCCGTGCGACAAAGTTTGGCCTATGCTCTGGTCAGAGATCGCCGCCATTTCGAGGCCTTTGCCAACCTGCGGCAACACATCGAGTCTGCGTATTGGTACGAAGCCGCGCAAAGCCTCACCCCCGAAGACCACCAAACCTTGCGCTCCCTGCTTGCCAGCGCCTGGGAAAAGTTGCGCGGCAATCCCATCCAAATCCCCCACCAGGAACATCGCGAACTCCACCTCACCATTTACCGGCGCTTGGGCAATCCCTTTGTCACGGGCTTGCTGGAAGCCTATTGGGAAGCCTATGAAGCGGTGGGACTGAATTTCTATACCGACCTGAATTACCTGCAAGAAGTGTGGGAATACCACCAAAAAATGGTCGAAAGTATTTGTAACCAGGACTTCGAGGCTGGTTATCGAGCATTGACCGAACACACCGACTTGATCCATCAATTGATAGCCTCAAAGCCACCAACACCTTAAGAATAAGGAGTATTTCATGTCCGGAAAGATCGTCAACGACTTTTCCATCACCATCGGCACCGTGAATGGCTCCGGCAGCCAAACGGCCAATACCACCCTTTTGCGCGCGTTGTTCAAGATGGGCATTCCCGTCTCTGGCAAGAACTTGTTCCCATCCAACATCCAGGGACTACCCACCTGGTACACCATTCGAGTCAACGAGGACGGCTTCACTGCCCGCCGCGCCGAGCATGAAATTGTCATCTGCATGAACCCCAACTCTTTTACCCGTGATCTGGCCGACGTTAAGGCTGGAGGGGTCTTCTTCTATGCCGAAGACATCAAACAGCCCGTCACGCGCGACGACATTGCTGTTTATCCCATGCCGGTCAAGACTTTGATGCGTGCGCAAACAGACATCCCCTCCAACCTGAAGGACCTGGTAGCCAACATGGTCTATGTAGGCATCCTGGCGCAAATGATTGGCATAGACTTGAGCAAGATCAAAGCCGCGCTGGAGTTTCACTTCAAAGGACGACACAAACCCATAGACCTGAACTTCAACGTTGTGCAAGCGGCTGCTAATTGGGCAAAAGACTATCTTGAGAAGAAAGACCCCTACTTCGTCGAACCCTCGAACAAAACCGAAGGCCTGATCATGGCCGATGGGAACACCGCAGCGGCGCTGGGCGCCATCTACGGCGGCGTGCAATTTGCTGCCTGGTATCCTATTACGCCGGCTTCATCGCTGGCAGAAGAATTGATGGAGTACCTGCCCCTCCTGCGCAAGCGCGAGGACGGCAAGCATACTTACGCTGTAGTGCAAGCGGAGGATGAATTGGCCGCCATCGGTATGGCCATTGGCGCCGGTTGGGCCGGGTTGCGCGCCATGACTTCCACTTCGGGGCCGGGGCTGAGCCTGATGACCGAATTTGCCGGCCTGGCTTACTACACCGAAGTGCCGGTCGTTATTTGGGACGTGCAACGCGTTGGCCCCAGCACAGGTCTGCCTACCCGCACCTCGCAAGGCGACCTGACTTTTACGCATTACATGGGCCACGGCGACACCGAGCAAGTCATCCTGTTGCCGGGAACAGTCAATGAATGCTTCGAGTTTGGCTGGAAGGCCTTCGATATCGCCGAACATATACAGTCCCCTGTCTTCGTGCTAAGCGACCTGGAACTTGGCATGAACCAATGGATGACCGAACCCTTCCGCTACCCCGAAACGCACATGGATCGCGGCAAAATCTTGTGGGAAGAAGACCTTGAAAAAAGGAACGGCGTTTGGGCGCGTTACAAAGACGTGGACGGCGACGGCATCCCCTACCGCACGGTGCCGGGCAACAAACATCCGGCTGCTGCTTACTTCCTGCGCGGCACCGGCCATGATGAGAACGCGCATTACAGCGAAGAGCCAGACGTGTGGGCAGCCAACATGCAGCGCCTGAAACGCAAGTTCAAGAACGCCGCCAAATTCATCCCGCCCCCCATCATCGAAAAGACAACTGGCGCTACCATCGGCATCATCGCCTTCGGTTCGACAGAACCGGCCATTCGCGAGGCGCGTCACCTCATCGAAACGGAAACAGGCCTGAGGTCCGATTCGATGCGCATCCGCGGCATCCCCTTCATCGCACAAGTGCGAGAATTCATCGAATCACACGAGGTCAATTACGTGGTCGAAATGAACCGCGATGGGCAAATGTACCAATTGCTGCTAGTGGAATATCCCGACCTGTCGAACAAGTTGCGCTCCGTAGCGTTCAACGACGGCCTGCCGGCAACGGCCAAATGGGTCAAAGAAAGCATCCTTGCATTGGAGGTGAAATAATGGCTGAAGTGTTATCCGCCGGTCCAAATGTGCAACTCAACCTGGCCGGCCTATCCAAGAACGATTACCGCGGCGCACCCAGCACCTTGTGCCAGGGTTGCGGACACAACTCGATTGCCAGTCAAATCATTGCTGCCTGCTACGAGGCCAATGTCGCACCCGAACGGTTGATCAAGTTCAGCGGTATTGGCTGCTCGAGCAAATCGCCCACCTATTTTCTCAGCCGCTCGTTTGGTTTCAACGGGCTCCATGGTCGTATGCCCTCGGTAGCCACCGGGGCCTTGTTTGCCGATACCAGCCTGCGCGGCATTGGCGTAAGCGGCGACGGCGACTCGGCCAGCATCGGCATGGGACAGTTCAAACATGCCGTGCGCCGCAACGTGCCAATGGTCTACATCATCGAAAACAACGGCGTCTACGGCCTGACCAAAGGACAGTTCTCGGCCACCGCCGAGGAGGGCCTGGAACTCAAGCATCAGGGGCGCAACCCCTACATGCCGATAGACATTGCCTGGGAGGCGCTGGTAGGCGGGGCAACCTTCGTGGCGCGCTCCTTTGCCGGCGACCCCAAGCAGGTCAAGGAACTCATCAAGGCCGCGCTGGGGCATCACGGCATTGCCGTCCTGGACATCATCAGCCCATGCGTCACCTTCAACAACCAGGACAACACCTACCACTCCTACTCGTGGGGCAAGGAACATGAAGTAGCCTTGCACGAACTTTCCTACGTGCCACCGGCGCAAGAAATTTTGGTGGATTATAAAGAAGGCGAAGACAAGGAAGTTGTCCTGCACGACGGCTCTACCATCATCTTGAAAAAACTGGAACGCGACTACGACCCCACCAACCGCGCTGACGCCCTGCGTATTCTGGAAGAAGCCAATCAATGTTCGTGCCTGATTACCGGATTGATTTATGTGGACCCGAACAAACCGGAACTGACGGAACTCTACAACCTGATCGACACGCCCCTCAACCGCCTCGACGAAGTGGACCTGCGGCCTGCTCCCGATACTATCGGCATGATCAACAGCCTGATGTTCTAACCGTTTCCCCTGTCCATCCCGCAGCGCAGAAATCCCGCTGTGGGACGGTTGATTCAAGGTCTCTTATGCCCATCCGTCTGCCCTCTCTTCATATCCCCGATTCGGAACTGGAGTTTACCTTCCTGCGCGCCGAAGGGCCCGGCGGGCAGAACGTGAATAAGGTTGCTTCGGCAGTACAATTGCGCTTCGACGTGCGGCGCTCGACTGCGCTGCCAGAATATGCCCGCCAACGGCTGACGCGGTTGGCGGGCAAACGCCTGACCGAGGAGGGGATACTGGTCATCGAAGCCAAACGCTTCCGCACCCAAGAGGCCAACCGGCAAGACGCGCTACAACGCCTCACAACCTTGCTGCAACGCGCGCTGGAAAGGCCCAAGCAACGCCATACCACCCGGCCATCCCAGGCGACCCAAGAAGCGCGCCTGCGCGCCAAGAAACGACGCGCCGAACTCAAAAGGCTCAGGCAGGAACGGTTCGAAGCCTAAGCCCCGATCCACCCTACCACCCGATGGCCGCCTTACTTCGACTACTTGTTGGCAAAGCACGGCTTCATGCTCTACTGCAAAAAGGTTGTTTTACCGCTGAGATCGCAGAGGACGCAAAGACTTGGCAACGAAGAACGCTGCGCCCTCTATGGAGAGAATAGAAAGGATGGTCGTTCAACGAAGGACAAAAATATCCTTTCATCGTAACCGCCTACCCTCTCCAAATTAGTCGGATTAGGATGCACAGGATTGCCTTTCCATCGAGACAAAGAACATCCTTCTACATCCTGTTGAATATCCTTTTCACCAGGCTTGATACCATGCAAAGCGCTATCTGGTCTGCAAAGCGAGTATCGCGGCGTGAAAATCGTCAAAGCCATCTCGTTTCCGGAAGCGTTGCAGAATAAACGAGCAACCTGGAGCGGCAGTTGTATCACTTCACCACAAGTCACTACGCCGCGAAACATCACATGCCGTTGGGATAGAACCATGCCCCTCAGTGACCACAAACCGCGCGGCTTGCTCCGCTTCGTATTTCGACTCCCAATTTTGTTGTACCGTTTGCGGTTGGGTTGGCTTCTCGGTCAGCGCTTTTTGTTGTTGACTCACACGGGACGCAAGAGCGGGATACAGCATCGAACCGTCATCGAAGTTGCGGGCCGCGAGGAGGCAACCGGCGCATATTATGTCGTTTCCGGTTTTGGACACAAATCGGACTGGCTGCTGAACATCCAGAAGAATCCGCGCGTCACCGTCACAGTGGGAAACCGAACATTTGCTGCGCAGGCTCGCGTCGAGGCCGAGGCGGATGCGGTCAGGATCCTGCTCGATTACGCGGCGCGCCATCCGCTTGCGTTCAAGGAATTGTCCAGGCTCCTGCTCGGAAAAACCGTCGAGCCGACAGATGCAAACGCGCGCCGATTTGTGCAGTCCATGCCAGTGATAGGCTTTCTGCCCTCAAGTGACTTTGCATTCATGAATAAGAAGGTTTCCAAAGAACACTCTCCCAACATAGAAAAAGCCGTGCAATCCGAAATCCAGGAATACCTGACCATCCGCCAGCAGCGACGCTGGATTTTCCCGCGCGCTGCGCTGGTGGGCGTTGTGGCAGGAACCATCGCGCTTACATTCCGCGCCGCGCTCACGGGCATGGACGCGCTCCGCAACGGCATGATCGAATGGGCGCAGGATTTCCCGTCATGGGGCTGGCTGTTTCCCGTTCTATTCACCGCTCTCGGCGCGGGAATTTCCGTCTTCATTGTCCGCCGCTATGCGCCCGAAGCGAGCGGGAGCGGCATCCCACACCTGGAGGCTGTCTTGCACCGCCTCCGCGAACTTGAATGGAGGCGCATCCTGCCCGTCAAGTTCTTTGGCGGCATCCTGGCGATTGGCGGGGGGCTGGCGCTTGGGCGCGAAGGACCCACCGTGCAGATGGGCGGCGCCGTGGGCGATGCGCTTGCGCGCACGTTGAACGTTTCCCCGCACGAACGCCTGACCCTCATTTCGGCGGGCGCGGGCGCGGGACTGGCAGCCGCCTTCAACGCGCCGCTTTCGGGGCTGGTCTTCGTGTTGGAGGAAGTCCGCCGCGACTTCCAGCCGATTGTCTTTGGCGCAGCCTTCGTCGCTGCCGTCATCGCGGACATCATCGCCCGCATCGGCGCGGGACCTTTTCCCGTCTTCCGCGTTCCCAGTTATCCGACTCCGCCCCTGCCTTCCCTCTTCTTCTTCGCCATTCTGGGAATCGCGGCAGGACTCTTAGGCGTGCTGTTCAACCGCAGTTTGCTGCTCGGGCTGAACACGTATGCGCGGCTATCCCCCCGCTTCGTCGTTCCCGCAGCCGCCATGTTTGGCGGACTGGTCGGGCTGATAGGCTGGTTCTCACCGCTGATGATTGGCAACGGGCACGCCCTGGCTGAAGCCGCGCTGAAAGGCGAACTGCTCCTGGCCGCCATCCCGCTCTTTTTCCTCGTCCGCTTTTTGCTGACCACCACCAGTTACAGCACAGGTGCGCCCGGCGGAATCTTTGCGCCGCTGCTGGTGTTAGGCGCGTTGATTGGACTGGGAATCGGCGAGATCTCCAACGACCTGATGCCGACGGTGGTCCCCATCCCGGCGGTCTTCGCGGTGGTGGGGATGGCGGCGTATTTTACGGCCATCGTCCGCGCCCCGCTGACGGGGACCATGCTCATCGTCGAGATGACGGGCAATTACGCGCAGATGCTCCCCCTGCTAGTCAGTTGCTTCTGTGCCTACGCGGTGGCTGAATTCCTCAAGGATATTCCCATCTACGAGTCCCTGCTGGAACGCGACCTGCGGCGCGGCGGAGACTCAATCGCTCTCAAGGAGCCAACCGTGATGGAGTTCATCGTACAAAGCGGCGCGCCGTTCGCGGGTAAGGAAATCCGCTCGCTCGGCTTGCCCGCAGGCTGTATCCTCGTCCGCTGCTCGGACGGCAAGCGCGAGTGGGTGCCAAAGGCAAACACACGCCTCCTGCCGCACATGCGCGTCACGGCCGTCATCGCGCCCGAGGCAGCGGATTCGATCCAGGCGCTGCGTCACGGTTGCGAACCCCAAAAGCAAAAGAGCGCAGTATACTTCGAGTAGATACCAAGAAACGCCACATGCCGTTGGGATAATTTATTCCGTAAGTCGAAATGAATTTCGACTTACATCGCCTCGAACCGATACCCGAAGCCGCGCTCGTTGTGGATGTAGCGCGGGTTTTCGGGGTCTTTTTCCACCTTCTGCCGCAAGTGCCAAACATAGCGGCGCACGAAGCCAATCTCGTTGGCGTATTGCGGTCCCCATACTTCGCGCACCAGGTCCTCGGCAGAGATGACCTCGCCGGGGTGGCGCATGAGAACCGTCAGCAGTTTGAATTCGGTCGGGGTGAGCGAAACCGCCTCCCCGTCGCGCGTGACGCGTTTGGTTGCCAAATCCACCACCAGCCCGCCGGCTTCCAGCCGTTCGGAAGAAGAGACCATCCCGCCAGAACGTGCCAGCACCGCCTTGATGCGCGCCCCCAGTTGCGCGAAGGAGAAAGGCTTGGTAACATAATCGTCCGCGCCGAGCGAAAAGCCGCGCAGCACATTGGGTTCCTCGTCGCGGGCGGTGAGCATGATGACGGGCGTCTGGCTCACCTCGCGCAGGCTTTTCAGCGTCTCCCAGCCGTCTTTGACGGGCATGGTTACATCGAGGACCACCAGGTCGGGCTTGTGCTCGAAGAAAGCGCGCAAGCCCTTTTGCCCATCGTGCGCGACGTGGACGAGATAGCCCTGCTCGCGCAGGTATTCGCCCAGCAGGTTGGATAAATTGACATCGTCATCAATCAAGAGGATGGACGCCACGCTTCACTCCTCGCTGTAAGTTGCCACCGGGACAAGGAGATAAAACTCCGCCCCGGGCGCTTCTGCATCCTGCCAGATGGGGCTGTTGACTCCGATGGCGCCGCCCTGCGCTTCGATGAGTTTGCGGGCGAAGTACAGCCCCAGCCCCCAGCCGGGCGGAGCGCTCTCGCCTGTGTGGGCGCGCCTGAACCGCTCGAAGATATATTCTTGCGCTTCCTTTGGGACGCCCGGTCCGTGGTCTTTGACCGAGATGCGGACGCGCTCCCCCTCCTGGCAGGCGCACAGGTGGATGGGCGCTTCGGGCGGCGAATATTTATCGGCATTGCGCATCAGGTTGCGGATGATTTCTTCGAGGTGGATTTCATCCGCCCAGACGGGGGGGAGGGCGGCGCCGAATTTCCATTCCAGGCGGCGGTTTTTGGGGACAAGGATGACCTCCGCAGCCTGCTCCACCAGCGGGCGAACGGCAACGGGACCGGGGTTGATTTCCAGTTTGCCCGCCTCCAGCCGCGAGACATCCAGAATTTGTTGCACCAGTTGGGTCAGGCGGCGGCTCTCGCCCACCATCTTTTCGAGCGTGCGGCGCGCCGAATCGGGCAGGGTGTCGGCATGTTCGAGAGCCAGTTCCAGCCCGCCGTTCAGGGTGGTGAGCGGGGCGCGCAGTTCGTGGCTGACCAGCGAGACGAATTCCGATTTCATTTCATCCAGTTGTTGCAGTTCACGGTTGGCTTGGTCCAACTCGGCGTTGCGCTGTTCGAGGGCGGCGGTGCGCTCGGCGACCTTGTTTTCCAACTCGCGGTTCAGCGCGTGGACTTCCTCCACCGCCGCCATTTCCGCCCGCACCAGTTCGCGCATCCAGGCGATGATGAAGGCGATGATGGCGGGTCCCATGAAACCAAAGATGATGGTTTCGCTGACAAATGCCAGGTCGAAGTCCAATCTGTCTTCCAGCCCGTGTTCGACGAATTCGAACACTAAAGCGGTCGCCGCCAAAAAAAGCGGCACCGCCCATTGCAGGCGTTTCAAATCCAGGAATCCGCCGCGGTCGAGCCAGGAAAGCAATTTTAGTTTCATAACTCACCTTACGCAGAACGTCCCGAAGGCTCTCGTGAAACAGGCTTAGTCCTCGCCCAAACCTTCGGGACGGTGCGTCATATCAGTTAACCGAACAATCCCGTCGTGGTATTTTCAACGCGATAGCGCGAATGAGAGTGGACGTTAGAGAACGTCCACTACGCAAGGCTGATCATGTTTTGCGTAGGAATGCGCCCTCTGGCGCATTTTCAGGGGCAAAGCAAATGTCGGATTATTTTGGAAAAGTACTACGACTGTCCAACATCAGTTCGTAAAACAAATTATAGCCCCATTGTCCAGACTGCGCTTCAACGAGGACACAATTGAGACATTCTTTGACATCCTTTTGACCGCCGCTCATGTTATTTTAAGGTCGTCGAAGATGGTGAACTCCATCACAAAATCTATTCTAAGGAGAATGTACCTATGAAGCGAACTTCCAAATGGTTGATGCTTGTGGGCGTTCTGCTGGTGGCAGCGGCCGTTCTCGCGGCCTGCGGCGGTCAGGCGGCTGAACCGACTGCCGCTCCGGCCACTGAAGCGCCAGCGACCGAAGCGCCCGCCACCGAACCTCCCGCCCCCGAACTGAGCGGCGACCCGATTCGCGGCGGCTTGCTCTACGACAACTGGATTAAAGTCCTCGGCGTGGATGCCCCCGAAGGCGACCAGCCCCTGTGGAAAACCCAAACCACCAACACCCGCAGCGGAATCGACACCTGGCGCTGCAAGGAATGTCACGGCTGGGATTACCTCGGTAAAGACGGCGCGTATGGCTCTGGTTCGCACATGACCGGCTTTGTTGGCGTCTATCAGGTGGCTGGTATGGATGCCAATGAAATCCTCGCCATGCTCAAAGGCTCCACCAATCCCGACCACGATTTCTCGACGGTCATGGATGAGCAGGCGCTGACCGACCTGGCGCTCTTCCTTGCCAAGAATCAGTTCAACAGCGCCGCTCTGGTGGGTGAAGGCAAAAAAGCCGTAGCCGGCGGAAACCTCGATAACGGCAAAGCCATCTTCGAGGAAAACTGCGTGGACTGCCACGGTCCCAATGGCGACGGCATGAACTTTGCCGATGAAAGCGGTCCCGAATATGTTGGCACGATTGCCAATGATAACCCGTGGGAATTCCTCCACAAGGCGCGCTTCGGTCAGCCCGACGTGGAGAAGATGCCCTCCCTGGTGGATGTTGGCATCAGCGACACGGAGTATCTCGACCTGCTGACTTACGCCCAGAGCCTGCCCACCTCCAGCCCGGTCGCCGAGGGTGGACGCCTGTACGACAACTGGATTAAAGCCACCGGCGCAGAAGACATGACGACCGACTTCCCGCTGTGGGCAACCCAAACCACCAATACCCGCACCGGCAACGATACCTACCGCTGCAAAGAATGTCATGGCTGGGATTACCTCGGCGTGGACGGGCGCTACGGCTCCGGCTCGCACATGACCGGCTTCCCTGGCATCTTCGCCGCCAAGGATAAGAGCGCGGAAGAACTGCTGGCTGCGCTCAAGGGCGAGAATCACGACTTTTCGCAATATCTCGGCGACGCCCAACTGAACGCGCTGGTCGCCTTCATGCAGCAAGTACAAGACCTGAAGCCCTACATCAACGACGACAAGACTGTCAACGGCGACGCCGCCAAAGGCGAAGTGATTTACAAAGCCAACTGCGCCATGTGCCACGGCGAAGACGGCAAAGCGATTGACTTCGACGACGGCGAAGGCAAGGAGTACGTTGGCACGGTTGCCGCCGATAACCCGTGGGAAGTCTTCAACAAGATTGCTTACGGTCAACCCGGCGCTTCGATGACCGCCGGCATCAACATGGGCTGGTCCTGGCAGGATATCGTTGACATCCTGACGTATATCCAGACCCTTCCGACTGAGTAAACAACCCAATGACAGGGGTCGGTGACTTCCGACCCCTGTCTTTTCTTTGCAATCATTTGTTTTTTTTCGATACTCCGTACTTCACGAAAGCGTGTAATTGGCGTTCTCCCTGGACTGTCCGTCCAGGACAGGCTAACGCCTGATTTGCGCTAGAGAGCGCAATCTACGCAAAGCAATCTACACAGAGCAATCTGCACAGAGCAATCTACGCAGAGTTTTCGTGAACTACTGATACCCGGTATGAGGTGTTGCGTGAACAAGAAACTTATCCTCGGCATGACGACCCTGGCGGCGCTGTTGGTTCTCGTAACGGCAGTTGCGCTCTTTCTCAGTCAGCCCGCTCACGCCCTGCCGGAATACTCCGGGCTGACGGGCGAAGCGTGCGCCACCTGCCACGTCAACCCCGGCGGCGGGGGTCCGCGCACCATGCGCGGACTCATCTGGGCGGCTCGCGGCAAACCGGAAGCCGTGCCGGACCTGCCGGGCGTGCTGCTCGCTCCCGGCGTGACGGACGGCGAAGAACTGTATCAGATTGCCTGTGCTTCCTGCCACGGCAAGTTTGGCGAAGGGATGTTCGGCGCGCGCCTGATTTATAGCGGCGTGAACGAAGCCAAGATTCGCGGCAATATCCTGCGTGGGCGGCTGCAAAGCGGCATGCCCTCCTTTGCCGGGCAATTCACCGATGAGCAGTTGCAGGCGCTGATTGAGTACACCCTCGCGCTGGTCAACGCCGAAGTGACCCCCGCGCCGCAGTCTTACCCATTGGGCGTCCCTCAAATTCAGGTCGAAACGCCTGCCACTCCCCAGCCTTCAGGAGGGAACTGACATGACCGAAAAACTCTCCCGGCGCGATTTTCTCAAAGTAGCGGTAGCCGCAGGCGGCTCAGCGGCGGTGGTCGGCGGCGCGCAGGCGCTTCTGAACGCGGAGCCTGTCCGCGCGGCGGACGCGGGGCAGTTGATTACCTCCAGGCAGGATGTCATCGTCCCCGGCGTGTGTTCGCTCTGTTCGGCGGGATGCGGCATTCTGACGCGCGTGGCAGACGGCAAGGTGGTCAAACTGGAAGGCAACCCGATGCACCCGGTCAACCTGGGCGCGCTCTGCCCCAAGGGACAGGCTGCTCCCGAATTGCTCTATAACCCCGACCGGCTGAAAGGTCCGTTGAAGCGGAAAGGCGCGCGCGGCGCGGGCGAGTGGCAGGAAATTTCCTGGGATGAGGCGGCGCAAATCGTAGCAGAGCAGGTTCGGGCGGCGCGTGAAGCGGGTCATCCCGAATCGGTCGCCATGATGTACGGCGATACACGCGGGCAGTTGCGTTCCTTCTTCGAGCGCTTCATGCAGGCGGTCGGTTCGCCCAATCTCATCTCCAAAGAAAGCCTGAACACTGCCGCCGCAAAACTGGGCATGTTCCTGACGCAAGGCATCTATGCCCTGCCGGTCTATGACCTGGAAAACGCCAACTACATTCTGTGCTTTGGCGCCAACCCGCTCGAAGCGGGCTGGAATCCCCAGCGCATGATTTCGGGCTGGACGTATGGGCGGCGCGGGCGCGCCAACCGCAACAAGATTGTGGTGATTGACCCGCGTCAGAGCATCAGCGCGGCAAAAGCCGACGAGTGGATTCCCATCAACCCCGGCACGGATGCCCTGCTCGCGCTGGGGATGGCGCACGTCATCATCAAGTCCAACCTGTTCGATTCGCAGTTCGTCCACGAGTACAGTTTCGGCTTCGACGATTTCGTCGGCGAAGGCGGCAAGACCCGCAAGGGCTTCAAGAACTGGGTGCTGGAAAACTTCGACTCGAAGAAAGTAGAAGCCGCCACCGGCGTGCCAGCCACCACGATTGCCCGCCTGGCGGGCGAGTTTGCCAGCCAGAAGCCTGCGGTGGCCATCCTGCCCGGCAAGGGCGGATTGCTCAACGGCAGCGTGAGTGGCGTGTACGCGGCAATGGCGGTTCACATGCTCAACGCGCTGGTGGGCGCCATCGAAGCCCCCGGCGGCGTGTTGACTCAGCAATATTTCCCTGTCACGCCGTATCCCCCTCTGCCCAAAGACCCGATTGCGGAAAGAGGACTCAAAGCCGAGCGCGTGGACGGCGTCGGGACGATCTTCCCGCTGGCGCGGCACGCTTGTCAGGCAGTCGCCGACCGCGTGTTGGAAGGCTACCCGCTGGATGTCTTGTTCCTGTACGACTCCAACCCGGTCTTCGAAGTCCCCGGCGGCGCGAAGTTCATTCAAGCCTTCGAGAAAATCCCGCTGGTCGTTTCGTTCTCCACCTTCATGGACGAATCGGCGCAGTACGCCGACCTGGTTCTGCCCGAACCGACCTTTTTGGAACGCTGGCAGGACGACTACATCGAAGGTCTGGGGTATCCCGGCATTGCTCTGCGTCAGCCGGTCATCGAGCCGCTGTACAACACGATGAACACCGGCGATTTCTTCCTGAAGGTGGCGCAAGCCCTGGGCGGCGACTTTGCCAAAGCCTTCCCCTGGGAATCCTATGAAAAAGTGTTGGAATTCCGCTTGCAGGAAATCGGCTTGGATTGGGAAGCGCTCAAAGAGTTGGGCGTCTGGCTGACTCCGGGCTACCGCTTCGCCAAACGCGGCGGCGACCGCTGGGGCAGCATCGTCGGGCGCGACCGCATCCGCGCCCCGCGCGACGGCTACTTCGACTTTTACAGCCGCGAGTTGTTCGCCCTGCTCGGCAAGAAGAACAAAGGCGACCTGGCGAAGTTCGGCATCACGCAAACCGGCGACGGCGTTTGCCTGCCGCATCAGGAAGATGTGGTTTACGCGGGCGACGCGGCGGAATATCCCTTCCTGCTGAACGTCATCACGCTCATGGCGCTCGGTCCCAAGAGCGAAGCGGCGAACATGCCAACCCTGCAGGAAATCAGCGGCATGACCGTGCGCGAAACGTGGGACTCGTGGCTGGAGATGAGCCGCGAAACGGCGCAGCGCCTGGGACTGAAAGAAAACGACCCGGTGACGATTGAAAGCCCGTTTGGCAAAGTCCGCACGCGCGTCAAACTGCTGCCCGGTCTGCATCCCGACGTGGTGAACATGCCCTTCAATCAGGGTCACACCGCCGTTGGGCGATATGCCAAAGGGCGCGGTGTCAACGGCGTGGAGATTCTCAACCCCGCTTCCGAGCCGCTGACCGGGCTGGCATCTTTTACCAATACGAGAGTGAAGGTTTATAAGGGATAATCGTTCCCCCTCACCCTAACCCTCTCCCAAAGGGAGAGGGAATTCCCTTCCCCCTTTGGGGGAAGGGCTGGGAATGAGGAAAAGGAGAGAACAAGATGACAAACTGGGCAATGGTGATTGACCTCGACAAATGCGTAGCCTGTCAGGCGTGCAGCGTCGCCTGCCGCATGGAAAACAACACCCCCGTCGTCCCGCCGGAAGAAGCCAAAAACGGGCGCGAAATGCGCTGGAACGACGTCTTCCCCCTGCCCGTCCACTTTGGACCCGACCAGGGCGAATACCCCAATGTGAAAACCCACTACCAGACGCGCCCGTGTATGCACTGCAAGAACGCGCCGTGCGTCAAGGTCTGCCCCGTGCAGGCGACCTACATTGACGAAGAAGGCATCGTCCGCCAAAACTACGACCGCTGTATCGGCTGCCGCTTCTGCACCGTGGCGTGTCCGTATGGCGTGCGGTACTTCAACTTCTACAAAGCCGAATGGGACGAGCCGCTTCAGGGACACCTCAACCCCGACGTGGTGAGCTTGAACGGCTCGCTGGAAGGACCCGCCGCGCCGCGTCCGCTGGGCGTGGTGGAAAAATGCACCTACTGCGTGCATCGCCTCATCAAAGCCCGCGAGCGCGCCGCCGCCGAAGGACGCGAATTCCGCGCCGATGAGTACGTTCCCGCCTGCATGCAGACCTGCACGGGCAAGGCACGCTACTTCGGCGACCTGGACGACCCAAACAGCACCGTCTCGCAACTCTCGAAGAGTCTGCGCGCGGTTCACCTGCTCGAAGACTCTGGCGCGCACCCCAAGACGCTGTATCTCTCGGAGGGCTGACCTATGGCAGAAGCAATCGAAATCAAACACAACCGCGTGGAACTCATCGAGCCGCTCTATCACTTCGACCGCAAGTTTTTCCTGATCCTCGGCGGGCTGCTGGTCATTACCCTGCCTGGCTTGGCGCTCTACGTGCGGCAGTTGTTCGTCGGCTTGGGCGTCACCGACCTCAACCGTCCCGTGTACTGGGGCGCGTATCTGGTCAACTTCATTTTCCTCATCGGAATCAGCATGGCAGGCACGGTGATTTCCTCCGTCCTGCTGCTGCTCAAAGTGGAGTGGCGCCGCCCCATCACCCGCATCGCCGAATCGCTGACCGTCTTTGGCTTGATGACGGCGGGCTTGCAAATCATCATGGACATGGGACGCCCCGACCGCCTGCTCTTCACCTTCCTGCACGGACGCCTCCAGGCGCCCCTGATGTGGGACATCGCCTCCCTCACGCTGTACCTGCTGACGGCGATGTTCGCCCTCTACCTGCAACTGCTTCCCGACATCGCCCTGCTGCGCGACACCGTCCCTGCCGCCGCCGCCGAATGGCGTAAGAAACTGTACCGCGCGCTGTCCTTCGGCTGGCACGGCAACAAGGAACAATGGGCACGATTGGAAAAAACCCTCACGGTCGTTTCGATTTTCCTTATCCCCCTCGGCATCTCGCTTCACACCATGACCTCGTGGCTGTTCTCCACCACCGTTCAGCCTGGGTGGAAGTCCACGATTCTCGGTCCATACTTTGTGGTGGGCGCTATCTACTCTGGCATGGGGCTGCTGTTCATCGCCGTCTCCTTCGCCCGCGTCTATAACCCGCACCTCAAGGAATACATCACCGAGAAGTTCTATTCCAACCTGGGCTGGGCGTTCATTGTGATGAGCGGCGTGTGGTTCTACTTCACGCTCAACGAGACACTGGTGGTTACCGCCGAGCAGGAGACGCTGGAATTCCCAATCATGGCATCCAAATTGTTCGGGCAGTTTTCGCCCGCTTTCTGGGGCATGAACGCCTTGATGATTGCCGCCACCTGGCTGCTGGTCGCGCCGAAATTTGTCAGCGAGCAGCCCAGCCGCAACCCGCTGCTCAAAACGTCCACAGGCGTCGCCGCGGCGGTCATCTTCCTCGCCCTCTTCTTTGTGCTATGGCTGGGCGGTCCGCTCGTCGCCAACCCCAAAGTCACGACTGCGCTCGTGCTTGCCTGCGTGGTATTCCTGTTCCTTGCGCTTCTCGGCGTGACCAAATACTTCAAGACGCGCCTCATCCCCGCCACCGTGATTGCCAGTTCCTTCGTCCTCTTCGGCATGTGGATGGAACGCTGGAACATCCTCATGCCCACGCTAACGCATGCGCGCCTCATCCCCTACACCACCTACGACCCCACCCTGACCGAAATCGCCATCACCGTGTCCACGCTCGGCGTCCTGACGCTGATATTCGTGGTTTTCTACAAATTCTTCCCCTCCGTCTGCGTGTGGGAGGTGGAAGAGGGCCGCGCGCTGGAACGCGCCTCAGGAGATTAAGCCATGAACTTCCCGATGGAACAACCCCTCTTTCAATTCTTCTACTGGCTGGTCAACACCCCAGGCGTCGGCGCAGGGATAATCAGCCTGCTCATCCTCTCTGCGTTGACGACCTTTTTCCTGACCCTGCGGTGGATATTCTCCGCCAAACGGCTGGAAGAAGCGGCGCACGCCTACCCGCCGATAGAGTAATTTGGCATTCTCCTTTTGGAGGCTTGGGCAAGCCTCAATGGGTTTGGGACAGTCCCAGCAGTGGCAGGCTGGGACTGTTCTGTTTTAACTCGCGTCAAATGGAGTAGAATCAGAATGAGCAGATTTCCACATCCAGCCTGCTCACCGACCTGGAGCAGCAGTTGTATCACTACCTCACGGGTCGCTGCGCCGCGAAACATCACATGCCGATGGGATGAGCAATCCGATGGTCGAGTAGGCGGCGTGTTCCTCCGCCGCCGTATCGAGACCATCAGTTAGATGTAGACATGAAATAGAAAGTTGGTTTGTTATTTGTGGTCTCGATATGCCCTTCGCAACGAATGCTCAGGGCTGCCCGACCGCCGAGGATGATTGGAATAAGAATTTATGGCTTGGATGTATATTCTCAGATGCGCTGATGGCTCTTACTATGTTGGCTCAACGAAGAATCTTGAAATGCGCATGGAGCAACATCAGTCTGGCAAAGGGTCAAAATATACGTCAAGACGCCTTCCAGTAGAACTGGTATATGGCGAAGAATACGAACGAGTTGCAGATGCTTATTACCGAGAGAAGCAAGTCCAAAATTGGAGCAGAGCAAAGCGGGAAGCGTTGATTAATGGCGAGTATGAAATGCTTCCGCCGCTTGCTAAAAAGAAATTTAATAAAGTAGTTCGTTGGTCGAGTAGGCGGCGTTCGCCCGCCGTACCGAGACCAACAGTAACCAGAAAACAAAAAATTACATGAAACGCGCTGGTCTCGATACGCCCTCAAAGAGCGTTCGGACTACTCGACCAGCGGAAACATGTACCCATCGTTGGTCGAGTAGTGGCGCGAAGCGCCACGTATCGAGACCAACAGTGATTTGAAAACAGAAGATTACATGAAATGCGCTGGTCTCGATACGGGCAAGAAGAACGCTTGCCCTATCCTTCGACAAGCTCAGGACATCGCTCGACCAGCGGAAACAAGTACCCATCGTTGGTCGAGTAGTGGCGCGAAGCGCCACGTATCGAGACCAACGGTAACCTGCAAACAAAAAATTACTTGAAATGCGCTGGTCTCGATACGGACTTCGTCCTATCCTTCGACATGCTCAGGACATCGCCCGACCAGCGGGGCTACTCGACCAGCGGAAATAAGTGATTGTCGTTGGTCGAGTAGTGGCGCTTCGCGCCACGTATCGAGACCAACGGTGATTTGAAAACAGAAGATTACATGAAATGCGCTGGTCTCGATACGCCCCTCGGTCTCGATACGGGCAAGAAAAACGCTTGCCCTACTCGACCAGCGGGGCTACTCGACCAGCGAGATTGGAAACGACATGTCCACCCTCCTCGACCTCTTCAAAACTATGGAATACGGACCCGCGCCCGAATCGCCCTCCGCCGTCCATGCCTGGCTGGACGAGCACGGACGCAAGTTTGGGCTGTTCATCAACAACGAATGGGTGACGCCCAAAGGGGCAATGTATTACCCCTCCTACAACCCCGCCACAGGCGACCTGCTCGCCGAGACCGTGCAAGCAGGCAAGAAGGATGTGGATGCGGCGGTCAGCGCCGCCCGCGCCGCCTTCGAGACCTGGAGCAAAACCCCAGGCGTCGTCCGCGCGCGGTATCTGTACGCGATTGCGCGCAACGTCCAGAAACATCACCGCCTGCTGGCTGTGCTGGAATCAATGGACAACGGCAAGCCCATCCGCGAATCGCGCGATATTGACGTGCCGCTGCTGGCGCGTCACTTCTACTACTACGCGGGCTGGGCGCAGTTGATGGAAACCGAACTGCGCGACTACCAGCCCCTCGGCGTGGTGGGACAAATCATCCCCTGGAACTTCCCGCTGCTCATGCTGGCGTGGAAGATTGCGCCCGCAATTGCGATGGGCAACACCGTCGTGCTGAAGCCCGCGTCGTACACGCGGCTCTCGGCGCTGCTCTTTGCGGAAATCGTCGCTGAGGCGGGGTTGCCGCCTGGAGTGGTGAACGTGGTCACGGGTTCGAGCGAAGCGGGCTCGATGATTGTCACCCACCCCGACGTGGACAAAGTCGCCTTCACGGGTTCGACCGACGTCGGGCGCATCCTTCGCAGACAAACCGCAGGGTCGGGCAAAAAACTCTCGCTGGAGTTGGGGGGCAAGAGTCCCTTCATCGTGTTCGACGATGCCGATTTGGACGGAGCAGTCGAAGGGGTGGTGGATGCGATTTGGTTCAATCAGGGACAGGTCTGCTGCGCGGGGTCCAGGCTCATCGTGCAGGAAAACGTCGCGGAGAAATTCATCCGCAAACTCAAAGCCCGCATGGAGCATCTGCGCGTGGGCGACCCGCTCGATAAGGCGATTGACATGGGCGCCATCGTGGACAAGACTCAATGGGAGACGATTGACGGCTGGGTGAAGACGGGCATTGCCGAAGGCGGCGCGTGTTATCAGCCGAACATCCGCCTGCCCGAAAAAGGGCTGTTCTACAAACCCACCCTCATCACGGGACTCGACCCCGCCGCGGCAACGGTGCAGGAAGAAATCTTCGGACCCGTGCTGGTGTCGCTTACTTTCCGCACGCCCGCCGAAGCCATCGAACTGGCGAACAACACGCGCTACGGTCTCGCCGCGAGCGTGTGGAGCGATAACATCAATCTCGCGCTCGACGTGGCGAGCCGCGTCAAGGCGGGTTCGGTGTGGGTCAATTGCACGAATCTGTTCGACGCGGCTTCGGGCTTCGGCGGCTACCGCGAATCGGGATTCGGACGCGAAGGCGGGCGCGAAGGATTGTTCGAGTACGTGCGACCGAAATGGATGGAGAGACCGAGACCTGGTCTCGATACGGAGAAGAACACTCCTACTCGACCAACGTCGTGGGGGGAACACGTGCCTGCGCGTCCGACTCGACCCGAAGTTGGTCGGGCAAACGGGCATGATCTACCCCGAGTCGACCGCACTCCGAAGATGTACATCGGCGGCAAGCAGGTGCGTCCCGACGGCGCATACACCATGACGATTCTCGGCGCGGACGGGAAAATCGTCGGGCAGGTGGGCGACGGCAACCGCAAGGACATCCGCAACGCGGTGGAAGCAGCTCATGCGGCGCATACCGCCAAGCCAGGCTGGGCGATGCGTCACGGCTTCAACCGTTCGCAGATTTTGTACTTCATCGCCGAAAATCTCGATGCGCGCAATGCGGAGTTCGCCGCGCGAATTTGTGAAATGACTGGACGCAGCAGGAAATCCGCGCAAGCCGAAGTGGACGCGGCGGTGGAGCGTCTCTTCACCTACGCAGCCTGGGCGGACAAATACGGCGGCACGGTGCAGGAGACCACTCTGCGCGGAATCACGGTGGCGGTGAACGAGCCTGTGGGCGTGATCGGCATCGCCTGCCCCGACGAGTATCCGCTGCTTGGATTTATCTCACTCATGGCGCCCGCCATCGCGCGCGGCAATACGGTGGTGATGATCCCCAGCCAGAAACATCCGCTCTCGGCGACGGACTTCTATCAGGTTCTCGATACCTCCGACGTGCCGCCTGGCGTGGTCAACATCGTCACGGGCGACCGCGACCACCTGACCAAGACTCTCGTCCAGCACGAAGACGTGGACGCGCTCTGGTACTTCGGCTCGGCGGAAGGCAGTTACTGGGTGGAGTACGAATCCGCCGCCAACATGAAGCGCACGTGGGTCAACTACGGCTTGCCGCGCGATTGGATGTCCCGCGAACAGGGCGAGGGACATGAATTCCTGCATGAGGCGACGCAGGTGAAGAATATCTGGACGCCGACGGGGGAGTAGTAGAATAGCATAGAGGAATATCCATGCCCGAAATATCCCGCTTCTTCGGTATCATCATTCGGATGTATGTTGAGGTGGGCGCGCCACATCATCATCCGCATTTACATGCCTACTATCAAAACACGGTTGGCATTTATCGCATTGACCAGATTGAAATGACCGAGGGAACGCTCTCCAGAAGAGAACAACGACTTGTGGAAGCGTGGATTGTCCTGCATCAGAACGAATTGTTGGAAAATTGGGAGCGGTTGCAGGCTGGCGAACTGCCTTTCAAGATTGCTCCGCTCAAGTAGAAAGGACTGAAATGGAACACAAGATTTACCGCGTTATTTCCTTTGAACAAGTCCGCCCGTTTACCTTGAAGGTGGCGTTCGACGATGGCGTGACGCGGGTCATAGATTTTAAGCCTGTTTTGGCAGGCGAACTCTATGGACCGTTACAGGACGAGAAGTTTTTCAGCCAAGTGGAAATTGACCCCGAAGTTCATACGCTTGTCTGGCCAAACGGCGCGGATTTTGACCCTGCCACCCTGCACGATTGGGATAAATATCTGGATGAATTGAGAAAAATGGCGGAGCGGTGGGGAACAGTAAAGGCGTAATCGCGGGCAAGGCGAAGGTCACGTGTCCCTGCGCGAGGCGGCGCAGGCGAAGAATATTTGGACGCCGACGGGGGAGTGAGTTCAAGGAGTGTATAATAAAAATAGAGGTGTATGATGGTATTACGCTCGATCGAAGTGACGGTAGAAAAAGATGGCACTGTGCGATTGCCTAAAAAAGTAAAATTGCCTGCGCGCCGCCGCGCCATCCTGACGATTTTGGATGAGCCGATGCCTGTTGCCGAAACCGCGTTGTTGAGCGAAGCGGCGCTGGCGGAAGATTGGAATCGCCCGGAGGAGGATGAAGCATGGGCGTACTTACAGTCGGACAGGTAGTTCTGGTCCCTTTTCCGTTTTCTGATTTATCGCGCACCAAGATGGTATTGTTGGGCAAAATCCGTCACAACCGCGAAGATTCTATGTGGTATGGTATAACCGACCCTAGGTTGGCGGTACGTTTGGTTTCGGCCTGCCGCGCTATGGATTTTTTAACATTCCCGTTGTTGACTTTCTTGTTGAAAGTTATATAATATAAATAGTTTGTTGCACCAACATACTTATTGTCTTCGTCCACTCTAGACAGAAAACACCAATTGGTCGAGGCCAATTGTAGTTTCTCTACCGTACAAATGTCATTTCTAGAGCGGCGTTCTCACGGTCGAAGCCATGGGTCTCGATACGCTTCGCTACTGACCCAAGCGGGGCCAGCCACTTGACCCGCGTTCGCAATGACATCAAAATTAGTTTTGTACGGTGCAAATTGCGGTAAAAAAGAAACTGACTTTGACATTCATGAGCAATGCTCGCTTCAAGAATGTGACAGTTGTTGACAAGAATGTTCCTTTACATGAGGAGAAAGGAGGTAACAGTCAAAATAACCCTTAGCAATGTGCGTATTTCAGAATCTGATGAAAGGAGAAGAAAACATGTCTAAGAAGATGTGGTATAGCGTTTTGGCCTTGCTGATGATCGGCGCGACGATACTCTCGGCTTGTGGGCCGGCTCCCACTCCTGTAACCATCGTGGAGACGAAGGAAGTTCAGGTGGTTGTTACGGCAACCCCACAACCAAAAGAGAAGAAACTAGAAATCTTCCACTGGTGGACAGCCCCCGGTGAGCGCGAAGCAGCCGATGCCATGTTTGCGGCCATGAACGCGGCCTACCCGGATATCACCATTGTCGAGAATCCAGTTCCAGGCGGCGGCGGCACCGAACATCGCGTGGTGTTGAAGGCCCGCATTACGGCTGGCATCCCACCGGATACGTTCCAGACTCTAGGCGGCGCCGAATTGAAGGACTATGTGGACAGCGGCGTCCTGCAACCTTTGGACGAGTTCTATAGTTCCACCGGCTACGGCGATAAAATCCCCAAGCCCTTGCTTAATGCAGTGACCATTGGCGGACATCCGTATTCGGTTCCGTTGAACATGCACATCGAGAATATCTTGTACTACAACAAGAAACTGTTCGACGAGTTAGGACTCAGCGCCCCGACCAAATACGATGAATTCGTTGCGGCCTGCGAGGCCATCAAGGCTGCCAAACCTGATATGGTCTGCCTGGCTGTGGGTTCGAAAGACAACTGGTCCGACGTTTTCGTGCTGGATACCATCATGATGGAATTGGGCGGGCCAGAATATTATGTCAAGTTCTTCAAAGGCGAAATTGACGTTGCCAATGATCCCATATTCAAGGAGTCGCTGCAAAAATTTGCCGCCTTGCAAAAGTACTCGAACATGAGCGACCACTCCAGCCTGACATGGGACCAGGCCGTCAGTGCCGTGGGTTCTGGCCAAGCAGCCATGACCATCATGGGAACGTGGGCGATCGGTGCCTTCGTCAAAGGCTCCAACTGGCAGCCAGGGGTTGACTTCGGCGCAGTGAACTACCCGACTGTGCCAGACCGCATCCTGCTCTTCCACCCGGACACCTATGGCTGCACCGTTGGCGCACCTGATCCAGAGGAGTGCATGGCCTGGTTGAACGTCGTGGCTTCGCCCGAATTACAGATCCCGACCGACGTCACCCAGGGCGGCTTGTTTGCCCGCACAGACATCGATCCAAAGGAATTTCCGGATCCGATTCGCCAGGAAATGCAAGAATTCGTAAGCGCCAATCCTGACAAACTCATCCTCGACCAGCACGGCACCATCCTGCCCAATGCTGCACAGGTACAATATCGGGTCATCATCTCAACTTTCTTCGCCGACACGACCCCGGATGTCGAGGGTACCATCAAGGCGACCGCCGATATGATGTCCACCTTCAATGTCAAGGAAGGCGCGGCCTGGTATCAATGGCCGTAAATTCCAACAGCGCGCTTCCGTCCTTTGGATGTGAGACTTCCGTCGGAGGGACAATATAGTCTATCGGATAGGGACGCACGATCTTCGTGTGTCCCTATCCGATTTTGTGAAGAAGATATTCTCCTCGTCAGGTAAAATAAGTAACCCAAGGAGAAAAAATGTCAACCTCCATCTCCCATAAACAACGAAGAAGAGGGGCGGCCATTGCAGAATTTTTCGTCTTTACATTGCCCCTACTCGTATTTCTGCTCATCTTGTATGGCACACTGATTTGGAACTTTTACGTTTCCATGGCCAATTGGGTCAACATCAACGTTGATTACACTTTTACCGGGCTGAAGTGGTACCGTTACCTATTTGGACAAAGCCGCTTTTGGATTGATGTTCAAAATAACCTGAAATGGCTGATTCTGGGGGTGCTGCCAACTGCTATGGCTGCCATATTTCTAGCATACCTTCTCGAACTGGCCCCTTATAAAGGCGTTGAAGCATATGTCAGAACGCTGATTTTATACCCTGTTGCCATGTCTTTTGTGGTTACGGGTACGATTTGGTCGTGGATGTATCAGCCAGAAAAAGGCGTGTTCAACACGATACTGCGGTCATTGGGCATTTCATCTCCTTTTACCTTCACGAACAATCCGGACACGGCTACTTATTGGCTGATTGTGATTTTCATCTGGCAGTATTTGGGATTTTCGGTCATCATTGTCCAATCCTCCTTTCGCACGACTGAATTGCAGGAAATGATCGAGGCCGCTACCGTAGATGGGGCCTCCAAACTCAAAATCTTGTTCTCGGTCATCATTCCCAATATTCGTGCTGGCCTCATGGTGTTGGTCTCCTTGTTGTTGATCAGTTCCTTGAAAGTCTTCGATATTGTTTGGATTGTGACAAGGACCGGGCCAGGCATAGCAACTGACGTTTTGGCTACGAATATGATCGTGACCGCCTATGACCAACGCCTGGCATCGGCAGGTGCAGCGATTGGGGTCATTATCTTCCTTATCGCTTTCATCCTTGTCATCCCTTACACCATCTATGCCTTCAGGAAATGGTTCGAATGAGAAGCAAAAACGCAACCCTCAAATTGATTGTGCTGGCAGTTCTTGTTTTATTGACCTGCGCATACATTTTGCCGATTTACGTCATGATAACCAACTCACTCAAGACGCTGCCAGAGATTACGCAACGAACCTACCTTGCCCTTCCTAAACAACCACAAATCAAGAATTACGCGGATGCGTTGTTTGGCAGCCGAGAATTCTTGATACCCATGAAGCGACCTATCATCAACTCGACCGTCATTACCATTACGGTTACTTTTTTGACAGCGTTCTTTGGAGGCTTGGGAGGCTATTATCTGAGCCGCGCCAAGTCCACTTTTACACAGGTTCTCTTTATCCTGGTAGGCATTGCCCTATATCTGCCCTACCAAGCCGTGATCATTCCTCTCACCACGATCACGGCCAAGACCGGCCTGATCAATTCACACTTGGGCTTGATCTTATGCTATATGATCATCAATGTCCCCCTGGCATCGGTTTTGATGGGTACTTTTTTCCTGGGAATTCCACGAGAACTGGAGGAGGCCGCTGAGGTAGATGGAGCATCCAAGGTACAGATTTTTTTCAAAGTTGTTGTGCCGATTTCACTACCTGCTTATGCCTCGGTAGCCATCATCATCTTCACGCAGGTATGGAATGAGTTTTTCATTGGGCTGACGCTGGTCACTCCGAAAACACAAACCGTTCAAGTGGCGATGGCGATGACACAGGGCAGTACCATATCACCCTACAACTTACAAATGGCTGCTTCCCTTTTGACCGTCAGTGTCCCCTTGCTAATTTTCTTGTTCCTGGGAAGATATTTCATCCGCGGTGTATTGGCGGGGGCGCTCAAGGGATAGTACTTTGTCTGCCGCACAAAAACGCAGGGCATCGCCACCCTGCGTTTTTTTAGCACGCCGGGGCGTCCATCTTGAAGATTGCCAATTCTCTGACATATCCGCTTGTTCCATTGGACGTTACGCCTGCCCTAGCGGGCGGTACCAGGGCAGGACGTCCGCTGCGCAAAAACAATCGGTTTTTGCGTAGAAATGCGCTCGCTGGCGCATTTTCAGGGCAAAGCAAAGATCGGATTATTTTAGTCATGCCGCTTCGACATGCCACCGTTTTTTAAGAATCGGAACATTGACAAACAAAACGACTATAATATAATTACATAGTTTGTTGTGTCAACATACTAACTCAAATGTCTCACCCTACTACTGCCGATCAGGCCCTGGTACGCGAAATCAATCTTTCCCTGGCGCTCCGTTACATACACAACGAGGCGCCGGCATCTCGCGCGCAAATTGCCTCAGCGACCGGATTGAACAAGTCCACCGTCTCCAGCCTGGTAGATGAATTAATCGAGAGACGGCTCATCCATGAGATTGGCATCAACGCCGGTGGGACGGGGCGCCCTGCTACTTTGTTGGAAATCAATCCACAAGCCGGCAGTATCGTTGGAGTTGAATTGGGGGTGGACTTCGTTGCCGTCGCCCTAACGGACTTCACAGGCAATATTCTGTGGCGCCAAGAGGCAAACGCTGACCCGGCTCAAACGCAAGACAAGATGATTGCTCAAACGCTCCAATTGACCGGGCAGGCCATCGAAGCCTCGCGCGAACGAGCGTTGAATATCCTGGGCCTGGGCCTGGCAACGCCCGGCACGGTGGACTTGAAAGAGGGAATGCTCATCTTTGCTCCAAACTTGCATTGGAGAAATGTCCCCTTACGAAAAATTTATGCAGAAAATACCGGCCTCAAGGTGTTCGTCGAAAATGACGCCAATGCCGCGGCGCTGGGGGAACATTTGTTTGGAGCCGCCCGCCGCTGTACGGATTTCATCTTCGTCTTTGCGGGCGTAGGTATTGGAGGCGGTCTGTTCCTGAACGGACAACTCTATCGCGGCAAAAATGGCTACGCAGGGGAAATCGGACATGCACCCATCATGGCCGGTCCCACCCAGGCCCCCTGCCATTGCGGAAACCGCGGCTGCTGGGAAACGTATGCAAATCAATATTCCATCCTCCAACGCGCACAAGCCCGTCTCGAAGTCAAGCGCAATAGCATCCTGCCTCGTCTGATGATGGAACAAAACTCGCCATTGACCATCGCGCTCATCAAACAGGCGGCCGAGGAGGGTGATCGCGAGGCGCTCGAATCGTTTGCAGAAGCCGGCAGCGCCATGGGGCAGGGTTTTGCCGCGTTGGTCAATATGTTCAACCCGGAGAAAATTTTCCTGGGAGGTCCCTTGAGTTTTGTCGGGCAGTACATGTTGCCCTCTATCAAGGAGACCCTTGCAAAGCATTCTTTACCGGAAATGTGTCAACACGTGGAGATTCTACTCTCCAGTTTTGGGCCAGATGCCAGCCTGGTAGGGGCGGCAGGCATCGTGGTGCACGACATTCTCCAGAATCCTACTCATGCCGAAAGGAGGTGATGCCAACACAGAGAGTCGCCCACCTTTCCTTGACCGATCGAATATCCTCTGATTACCCTCGAATGAAAGAAAAAGGAGAAGAACACCATGTCTAACAAATTTTTATATAGCCTGATGGCTGTCCTGGTATTTGGCATTATCCGCAATAGTAAAATAAGGGCATGCTAACCTATGCCGACTTGAAAAAGAAACCGAAAGAGTTCTTGGCTGCCACGGGATTGTATCCTGAAGAGGCCGA
>FWPU01002857.1_pt1 | contig 39053 bp, 34 predicted proteins | sample 2228361 | NCBI WGS metagenome assembly FWPU01 (sample SAMEA103939777, study PRJEB20133) | metagenome | reverse complement strand
GGTCTCATCTGTGTCTCCATGACAGAGGAAAGGGCTCGCAAGCTCAACCTGCAGCTCATGGTCCAGGACAACACGAGCGCCTTTCGGACGGCCTTCACGGTGTCGGTGGACGCCAAGAAGAACATCACCACAGGGATCTCCGCCTACGACAGGGCTGTGACCATCCAGACCTTGGTGAACGATGAGACGACCCCCAATGACATAGCACGGCCCGGCCACATCTTTCCCTTGATCGCCAAACCGGGGGGGGACCTCGCGCGGACGGATCAGACCGAGGGCTCTGTGGATCTGGCCCGACTTGCAGGACTCAAACCAGCTGCTGTCATTTGCGAGATCATGAAGGACGATGGGACAATGGCGAGGATGCCAGATTTGGAACAGATGGCAGCACAATTCGATCTGAAAATCGTCACTATTGCTGATATCGTCGCGTACCGACTGAAGAAAGAGTCCCTCGTGGAAAAGGTTGCAGAGGCAATTATACCAACACCCTATGGTGGAGAGTTTCGTGGCATTGTCTACCGTAGCAAGGTCAACGACACCGAGCATCTCGCCCTAGTCAAGGGAGAGATAGATCCAGACGAGGAGGTGCTCGTACGAGTTCATTCGGAGTGTCTTACTGGCGATGTGTTTCATTCTCTCCGTTGTGACTGCGGGGAACAGCTCACACGGGCAATGGAGATGATTGGAGAGGAAGGCAAGGGTGCACTGGTATATATGCACCAGGAGGGTAGAGGGATCGGCCTCAGCAATAAGATTCGGGCTTATGCCCTGCAGGAGAAGGGCAAGGATACCGTTGAGGCCAACGAGGCACTCGGATTCAAAGCAGACCTGAGAGATTATGGCATAGGAGCTCAAATCCTCAAGCACATGGGCATTCGAAAAATCCGTTTGATGACCAACAATCCCAAAAAGATCATCGGCCTCGAAGGGTATGGTTTGCAGGTCGTGGAACGGGTTCCGATCATTGTCAAGGCGAACAGGAGAAATATTGATTACCTGATGACCAAGCAGAACAAGCTGGGACATCTGCTGGATCTGGATAGTTCTGGCACCACGTAAGGTCACCAATGGCTATAAAGATTCAGGTACTGAACAGTATTCTTGAATTCAATGATACGTGTGCGGCCGAGAACCGTACCCTTTTCGACACACACAATACCTACGTCGTAAATCTGATGAGCTCTCCTGGCGCAGGCAAGACGAGCTTACTCGAGAAGACGATTGAACGAATAGGCGCCAAAGAGGTAGCGGTGATCGAAGGAGATATGCAGACGACTCGAGATGCCGATCGTTTAGCACGCTTCATGATTCCGATTGTACAGATCAACACAGGGACTGCGTGTCACCTAGATGGTCAGATGATCCGTAACGCAGTACGAGAACTCGATCTGTCCAGGATACGGCTCCTGTTTATCGAAAATGTGGGCAACCTCGTATGTCCTGCGGAATTTCGTGTCGGTGAACATGCAAAGGTTGCTGTTCTGAGCGTTACCGAGGGAGAGGATAAACCCCTCAAGTATCCGCTCATGTTTCGGGAATCGTGTGTGTGTATACTCAATAAGATAGACCTCTTACCTTACCTTGATTATTCACTAGAAGAGGCCGTCCGAAATGCCCGCCAGATAAACCCACAGATTGATGTGTTCCCGATGTCATGTAAGACTGGTGAGGGGATGGATGCCTGGATCGACTGGCTCCTCTCCAGAAGACCCAACGCCTGAACCGAAGCCCCGGGCAGAACTGCAACAATGCATGAAATGGCATTGGCCCAAAATATCCTGGATGTTGTGCTCGGAGTGGCCAAGCAACATGGGGCGCAGAGGATAACCCGGATATTTATACGGGCAGGCCAGCTAAGAGGTATTATCCCCGAGCAATTGCAATTTTGTTTTGGGTTCGTTGCAAAAGATTCTATTGCCGAAGGGGCAGAGCTTGTGGTGACCACTGTTGCCATACGTGCCCGTTGCAATGCATGTGGCAAGGAGTTTTCGGTCCGTGAATTCCGCTTCATATGTCCTGACTGTGAGAACACCAAGGTGGAAACGCTGCAGGGCCTGGAGTTACTTGTTGAGCACATAGAAGTGGTGTGACTCCTGTATAGTGGAGGTAAAAGGCGCAGGAATGAACGAGAGGTTTCGCTCAGAGCGGTACTTTTTTATCGAGACCTTCGGCTGTCAGATGAACGAGCAGGATTCCTTGCGCATAGCCGACCAGCTGATACGGTTAGGCTATCAGTGGACGGACGATTATAGGAGCGCTCACCTTGTCATAGTCAATACCTGTAGCGTTCGGAAAAAGGCCCATGAGAAGGCATACAGTTTCTTGGGAAGGGTGGCCGCTATCAAGAGAAAACGGAGAGAGACTATTGTTGCCTGTACAGGGTGCGTAGCTCAGCAAGAAGGCCGTCGGCTGCGTGAACGGGCTCCCTTTGTCGATCTAGTCCTGGGGCCATCCCATGTCGCACACTTTGGGGATGTGCTTGCACAGTTCATTCGGACCCGCGAACCGATCGTGGAGATTGCTCACAAGGAAGGTGCCGAGGGCCTGGAGTGCGAGGGTGTATCCCATGATGGGGCAGTGACCGCTTACGTAACGATTATGGAGGGCTGCGACAACTACTGTTCCTATTGCGTGGTTCCGTACGCGAGAGGTAAAGAGCGAAGCAGACCACATGTTTCTATCGTACAGGAAATCCACAATTTGGTGGGTAGGGGGATCAAAGAGGTGACCCTTTTGGGTCAGAACGTCAATTCCTACCGGTCAAGCGATGTTCCTCAGTGGGGTTTTCCTCACCTCTTGAAAGAGGTTTGTGGCATCGAGGGGCTGGAAAGAGTTCGTTTTACCACTTCACATCCCAAAGATCTTTCCCAAGAACTTATTGACTGTTTCGGCGCTCTCGACGTGTTGTGTGAGCATATTCATCTTCCTCTCCAATCCGGTAGTGACCGGGTACTGTATGCAATGAATCGGAGGTATACGATCGAACACTACATGAGAAAGGTAGAGTCCTTGAGAATGGCGTGCCCCGAGATTGCCATAACGACAGATATCATCGTGGGATTTCCTGGAGAAAGCGAGAAAGATTTCGAAGAGACGCTAGAGGCACTTGAGACAATACAGTTTGATGGTGCATTTTCTTTTGCGTATTCGGCAAGGCCAGGGACACACGCTGCACTGCTGGAGGACAAGCTCTCAGACAATGAAAAGAGAGAACGACTCAGGCTCGTGCAGGAGCGCCAAAGCCGTATCACACTCCGCAAACATACCAAGCTCGTAGGGACACACGTTGAAATCCTCGTAGAAGGTGTGAGCAAAGATGGTCACCGAATGATGGGAAGAACAAGAACCAATAAGATCGTCAATGTCGAGGGATCGAGAGAGCTGGTGGGTTCATTGCGCACCGTAGAGATTGTCAGGGGATGCAAGAATTCGCTTGTGGGACGCCTGGATCGGCCAGCAGTCTGCGAGGGGATGAGTTTAGAGCAATCAGTGGTCCAGTCTTCTGAGGATTACACAACTCAGGAGTAGGTTGCTGCCGTGGAACGGCATAAGAATCGTTGTGAGACGCTTGCGTTCTTGAGCAGACGAAAAGGCATATTGGAATTTTCTTGACTTAAGCTACGCAAGGCATGTAATAATGAGGTGGCACTCCGAGGGATCACTGGTACCAAAAGGTAAAAGGACGAATGCGTATGTTTCTAAGAATGAAAGTTAGTGGGATCACGTTGGATCCTTTCACCAATATGCCTATTGTCATCCTTAAGGATCTCAAGAACGAGCATGCGTTGCCTATATGGATCGGTATCGCTGAAGCAAGTGCCATTGCGACCGAACTGGAAAAGATCAGCATGGCCCGGCCAATGACCCATGACCTGATGAGGAATATCCTGTGCGAACTTTCCATCACATTGGAACGTGTCGAGGTAACGGATCTACGGAACAATACGTTCTATGCACACCTTCACCTGCGTGCTGGAGGAAAGCTTCACACGATAGATTCCCGGCCGAGCGATGCCATTGCGCTCGCCCTGAGAACCGACTCCCCCATTTTCGTGGCCGAAGAGGTGATCAAGAAGGCCAGGAAGGTCGATCTCGGTGCAGCCCCACAGGAAGAGATGACCGACGAACAGAAAGAGAGATGGGCTGAGATTCTTGAAAATCTATCACCTGAGGCATTCGGCAAATACAAAATGTAGTGATGGGAAAGGGCCATAAGCCTCAGAAGAAGTACTCAGAATCACTACTCCATCGCACGGAGGAGAGATTGTCCTTGATGACTGACAGGGTATGCATATAGAGGTCATCTATGTCGGCCTTTGTAGGTTGATTGGATAGCTCACGTAGCGCAATGCCCAACGGGCACGTCAAGGTGTGTGTTCACTGCTCTCAACAATAAATGGCACTAAGGTTGGCGCTACAAAGCCACCCCTAGGGGGTGAATCTCTCCTTTAGTTCTCTGATAGTCGACAAGAACACACGTCCTATCATTTTTCTTGCTATTGAGATAGCCACGACATGATCCGCCTGAGGCACTGTTCTCCCTAGGGTGTGCTTCTTTTGGAGACCGGAGCGCATCAAAGGTGGTAAATATTTTCACACAAGGTGTCGATTAAGAGGTTCAAGAGTGGAAAATGAGCATGAGCGTTTTTGTCTCCGATGCGGGGTGTGTGTGCTAGAATAATACAGCGGCAGTGTTGACCCGCGGATCTTTTTAACGCAGTGTGAGCAATGAGCAGTATGTCCATCAGCATCCGCGATACTTCTGTCACCGACGAAAAGCTGTATAATCTGCTCAAGGCGTCGTTAGGTACGATGCTGACGGAATCTGAGAAGCCACATGAAAGGGGTGGTGCACATCCTCTTGTTGATACCAGCCTTTTGTACAGCCTCGAAAAGGGCGATCTTATTCGGTTGATTGGCGTATGTGAGACTCTAACTACCACTCGTAGCCTCCACGTTGCACTGCGCGGTCTGATAAAGGAAATTACCGATATCTTAGGGGCTTCTCGGTGTTCGTTGCTGTTCGTGGACAGGCAACGAGAAAAAGGGACTATCGCATTGTCCCACGAGGGGACCAGGTACGAGGGGGCTGTTCTCTCATTGGAGCACTATCCGGAGATACGTCATTCGGTCGAAACCGGGGAAATAACTATTATCAAGGATCCTCTATCTGATCCGATCATGTCTGCCCTTGGGAGGGAGGCCTTACGCGGTGCTCGTGCTCACTCGATACTCGTCCTCCCTCTTTTCTTTAGAGGGCAGGTCTTTGGAGTTCTACACATTCGAAGGCCTGTGGCTAAGCAAGGATTTACCATAAGGGAGGTCAGAATCTGTAAGCTCATGGCGGACATTGGTATGGCCGCTTTTCAGAGGATATGCACCGACAGTGAACAGGCTATATGCCGATCAGCGGTCTCCATGGAAGCAAGAGGATCGATCTCGCCATCGGATTTTTCGCCGCTGGCTCCAGAGGTATGCGATGGTCTCCCCATAGGATTGCTCTTGGTGGACCAGCGTCGCTCGATCATATATGCCAATCGTGAAATGGAGCGTATTACGGGGATTGCTCGTGAACAGCTCTTGCACATGCAGTTTCAGGAGATCGTGCCGGATCATGTGATTGAAGATATTCGCTCGATGCGCAGGTCGCACACACCCGAGGCCGGCACGATGGACAAGTACCATATACCACTTGTATCGCGAGGTGGTGTGCAGCTCCACGTATCTATAGAAGTCCGCACATTGCCAGGCGTGCGCGGGGTACAGATCGTCTCTTTCCGTGACGTGACTCGAGAGAAATCGCTGAGTCAAGAGCTGCAGGAGCGCAACTGTGAACTTGTTTCCATCAATAACGCGCTGACTATGACGAGGCAGGAACTACTCGAGAGAAACGAGGAGTTACATCAAGCGAATCAGCGACTCGAAGAGCTCCATAAACTTAAGACCAACTTTATGGCTGTTGCAATCCATGAGATTCGTACTCCTCTGAATGTGATCCTCGGCTACAGTCAATTATTGCTCTCGGAGAAACTCGGTCCCCTCAGTCGGGAGCAAAAAAGGGTCCTTGTCGAATCAGACAAAAATTGTGAGCGGCTTTTGGACATTGTCAACGACGTGCTCGATTTGAGTAAGATAGAAGCGGGAAAGATGGACATCAGCCCACGTGAGGCGAATATTGTCGAGCTGGTGCAGAGAGTCTACCGGCAAATGAAGATCATCTCGGATCGATCACACCTGAGGCTCACATTAAAGGTGCCTCGGAAACCAATCATCGCTTCATTTGATCCAGATCGTATCGAACAGGTGCTGATGAATCTGATAAGCAATGCCATTAAATTTACACCCGAGAATGGTCGTATAGAGCTCTCGGTCGCCCCTGTAGCAAAAGGCACAGCTGGGCGGTGTGTGCGGATTGCGGTCTCTGACACAGGGAGGGGACTCCCAAAGGAAATGCTTGATAAAGTCTTTGACGAGTTTCACCAGATCTCGCCCCAAGGGATTCCTTTGGAAAAGCGAGGCTCAGGCTTAGGATTGGCCATATCGAAAAAGATCATTGAGAGACATGGCGGCACGATTTGGGCTGAGAGCGAAGAAGGTAAGGGAAGTACTTTTTCGTTCACGCTGCCTCTGACGAGTACGTCGCGCAGTAGAAGAGAGCAGACGATTCATGAAAAAGCACGTGCTAGTGGTAGATGATGACAAGAGTTTCAGAATCTACCTTCGCACTTTACTGCAAGCTATGGGGTACCGAGTGACGTGCCTCGCAAGTGGCGAACAAGCCCTTGAGAAACTCGCAAGCGGGCTGAAACCGTCTGTTGTCATCCTAGATATCATTATGAAGGGGATGGATGGGTTAGAGGTGTTGCAGAGCATTAGGGCACAGAACGAGACGCTGCCTGTGATCATGCTGACCGGCGTCGATCACACAAAAACCATTGTTGATGCGATGAAGCTTAGAGCCACTGACTATCTTGTAAAGCCCTTCAAAGAGGAGGAGATGGAAATAGCGTTGCGGAATGTGTTCGAAAAGGCAGATCTTCTAGAAGAAATTCAACAGCTTCGAGCCCGTCTCGCCCAGGAGGAACACAATAGTCCTGTGTTTTTCAGTGAAAAAATGAAAGAAATCGAGCGCATGGTTCTTCAGGTCGCTGAAACAGACGTGACTGTTCTCATACAAGGGCCGAGCGGGGTCGGCAAAGAGATAGTCGCCAGAAAGATTCATCAGGCTTCAGCTCGTGCAGGGAACAATTTCGTCAAGGTTAACTGTGCTGCCTTACCCAAAGAACTCCTCGAGAGCGAATTGTTCGGCTACGAAAAAGGAGCTTTCACTGGTGCGGTAAGGTCAAAACCTGGCAAATTCGAGCTCGCCCACAAAGGCACTATTTTTCTTGACGAGATAGGCGAGATGGACTTGTCCATCCAGGCAAAATTGCTCCATGTCCTACAGGACGGGATGTTTGCCAGATTGGGAGGTAAGGAAAATATTCGGGCTGACGTACGAGTCCTTGCTGCAACGAATAAAGATCTTGAACAACTGGTAGCCAATCACCTCTTTCGAGAAGATCTTTTTTACCGCCTCAACGTGATCACTATATCTATTCCGCCACTGTGCGAACGGAGAGAGGAGATCCCTGTGTTTTGCGATTATTTCATCAAGAAGTTCGCACTGAAGTTCAATAAGAAGCCGTTGCCACTGCCGGAGCGTCTTAAGGACCTGTTCTTGCGTTATCAGTGGCCAGGGAATGTACGGGAACTCGAGAATATCATCAAACGGTACGTGGTGTTGAGAGATGAAGAGGTCATATTGGGACAACTTGCTGCCGATTCTCGGATGCCAGCCATGGATGATATCCAAATGGACTATGCGCACGTGTGGGAAGACGGTACTTCCGTGCCATTGAAAAAGGTAGCAAAGGAAGCTGCGAAAAGAGCACAGCAGGCACTGATCAATCGTGTGCTTCAGCAGACAAGGGGCAATAAGCGAAAGGCAGCAGAGCTTCTCCAAATAAGCTACAAGGCCCTTCTGGACAAGATCAAGGAATGTAGCGATCTCTCATAGAGACCGGAGGTGCTTACATTCCTCCATAGTGATCATCACGTGCAGCAGGGTCGGGAAAAGGATCGGCAGAAGCAGCCACATGAGGAAATAAGGTTCGTTCATCGGTTTAGGTGCACAATGCCGGTAGAAAAGATTCTCATTGCAGATGGTGACCGAAGCCTTGTTGGCTACCTTGAAGGATTGCTGAGGGGGTTAGGGTACGAGGTACTGTGCGCCACGACGGGTGAACATGTAGTACAGATCGTACGGCATAAGCGACCAGATATAGTGCTCCTGGACCTTTACATTCCCGGCCAGGATGGCCTCGAGACGCTTAGAAAGATCAGAGAAATCTCAAAGGAAACCCATGTCGTTATGATGAGCAAGGATGGCCTGGCCAAGGCAGTCGTCACGACCATGAAGATGGGTGCAGCCGACTTTCTTCGCAAGCCCTTCGATCAAGATGAGTTGTTGGCAACGATAGGAAAGGAGATAGACCGAAGGAGACTTACGCGCGAGGTCAATGCGCTGAGAAATGAAGTGAGCCAACGTGCAGAATTTCAAAGGTTGTTTCAGCATAGCGAAAAAATGAGACGGATCCAAGCAATTGTGGACCAAATCGCAGATACCGATATTACGGTATTGATATGCGGCGAAAGTGGCACAGGAAAGGAGTTGGTAGCTCGTGCGATCTACATGATGTCAACGCGCAAGGATAAACCGTTCCTAAAGGTAAATTGTGCCGCATTGCCGGAGCCGCTCTTGGAGAGCGAATTATTTGGCTATGAGAAAGGGGCCTTTACAGGAGCCGTCAGCCGGAAGCCTGGCAAGTTTGAATTGGCACACGGAGGAACGATTCTGCTTGATGAGATCGCCGAAATGGCTCCCTCCCTTCAGGCAAAGTTACTCCAGGTGCTTCAAGATAATCAGTTTTCAAGGCTGGGCGGAGGGCATGACATCCATGTTGATGTGCGCGTACTTGCAACGACCAATAGAAACATAAGCAGATCGGTCGCAGATGGAACATTCCGAGAGGACCTCTATTATCGACTCAATGTGGTGAACATTACAGTGCCGCCGCTCAGAGAAAGGCTCGAGGAACTCCCGGTCTTACTAGAATACTTTCTGACACACTTCAGTAAGGAGTACAAGAAACGCATCCCGAGGCTAAGCCAACCGTTGCTCGAGCTCTTTCAATGTTATTCCTGGCCGGGGAATGTTCGAGAGTTGGAGAACACAATCAAGAAGATTGTGATACTCGGCGAAGATAAGACGGTAGTAAAGGAATTTGAAAAGAAGTGTGCTGAGCAAAGGAGACGTATGGACGACGTGCGTGGACCTTTGCACTATGGTGCACACGTTGCTCACAAAGGATATGCGCTCAAGGCCTTCACTAAAGAGGCGATGAGAAGGGCAGAACGTGACATCATGAGAAAGGTTCTTCAACAGACGTGCTGGAACCGAAAAGAGGCAGCCAAGAGATTGCATATTAGTTACAAGGCCCTGCTGTACAAGATCAAACAGACAGGGTTAGATCGAGAGTCGATGGTAAACTAAAGCCCTGTCCCTCTACCTCCTGCACCGTGTTTGCATGGGCACGTTGGAAGTGATCGGTGGTAAGATCCCGTTAGGTAGTAATCAACAACGTACATGGGAAAGACAATTCGACGATGTCAGCAACGGTTAGAGTGAATGTCCTCTGTGTGATACAAGACCAAGAGGAGGGTCGAAGCGTTAAAGACATCCTGTGCTCGGAGGGCCATCACGTCCTCTGGACACGGAGCGAGATAGAAGCGTATGAATGCTTGGGACAGCAGATATTCGATGCGCTCTTTATCGATGTAGATTCCATAAGTGGGTTTCGAAAGCTTGCAGAGCATGCAAAAGTTGTCAACTCGTTTGGGATCGTGATTTTGCTTTCTTCGCAGGAGAAGATGCTCGCCACTATTGAAGCCGTAGAAGCTGGGGCAGATGCGTACATAAAAAAGCCTTTTGACCCGCGAGAAGTTATTATTTCGCTCAATCGACATATAGAGCACAGGAGCCTGCTCGGTGCCAACTTTTATCTCCGTCGAACCCAGGACATCATTTACAAATTTGACGACATCATCGGAGAGAGCAAAGGACTCAAGCACGTGCTCTCAATCGTTCAGAAGGTAGCCAAGAGTAATGCCTCTATCCTTATACTTGGAGAAACGGGAACTGGTAAAGAGCTTATTGCCGGTGCCATTCATTTCAACAGCGACCGCAAAGAGAGGAACTTCATTAAGGTCAATTGTGCTGCGCTCCAAGATACACTTCTCGAGAGCGAACTGTTCGGTCATGAAAAAGGAGCATTTACTGGGGCAGACCGGCAACGGATCGGACGTTTTGAACAGGCGAATTTTGGCACGGTGTTTCTAGACGAGATTGCCGACATGAGCCCCAGCACCCAGGCGAAGGTCTTGCGGGTACTCCAAGAACAAGAATTCGAGAGGCTAGGAGGGACAAAGACAATCAAGGTCGATGTGAGGATACTGAGTGCCACGAACAAAGATCTTCGTAAGGAAATCGAAGAGAAACGGTTCAGAGATGATCTATTCTATCGGCTGAACGTGGTAACCATCCATATACCCCCTTTTAGTGATATAAGAGAAGACATCTTGCCACTTGCCCAGTACTTTCTGCGGCGTTTCTCAGGTGAACTAAGCAAGAAGATAGTTGGTTTTACTCCTGGAGCAGAAGCCAAACTTTTGGCCCATTGGTGGCCTGGCAACATCAGGGAACTCCGCAATACTATTGAGCGGGCTGTGCTACTTACAGAAAAAAACCAGATTCAAGAAGAGGACATCGTACTTGCCTGGTCAGAACACCAGGGCGACGGGTCAGGTGCTCAGGACACCTTTACGTCCCAGGTCCAGGGCCCTAGTAAGATGATTTCTCTAGAGGAGATGGAACGACAACTTGTTTTGGAGGCCTTGGAAAAGGCCAATTGGGTGCAAAAGGATGCTGCTTCGTATTTAGGCATTTCCAGGAGGGTGATGCACTATAAGATCCACAAGTGGGGGATAGAAAGTCCGAGGTGGAGAAGAAAGAATAAGAAAATAGAGGCTGGTTAGAATATAAAGCTAAAGTTATATGATATATTTTGTCAGCTAACCTACTTAAATTAGATCATATTCACATCGATAACTGTTTAAGCAAGGCTAACAGGCTCCCAAGTACCCATAGACGAGCCATGGACAGCACATGTCTTCTCCCGGCACGTTCATCTGGCTCGATTGGAATGTTGAACTTCTAGGACCCGGCATCCGCGCCGCCCATTTTTCTCTAGTATCCTTTTCGTGTTGGATAACACAGCACACCATACCCAATGTGTCATGGGAGATCACCAAAGCACATTGACAGTGAGGGAATGCCTTTGCTATTTGTTAGCACGCGAGGATTAGGTCAGGGGAACCAAGGTGGAACAGGGTTTTGTACAGGTATACACAGGCAATGGAAAAGGCAAGACTACTGCAGCGCTTGGTCTGGGTATGCGTGCCGTTGGCCATGGACTCAAGGTCATCATGTTCCAATTCCTCAAAGGGTCTGTAGACTATGGCGAGCTGCGCGCTGCGGAATTATTAGGATCGGCTTTTAAGATTGTTCCCTGTGGTAGAGAGTGTTTCGTGAAGAAAGGAGCGCCGAGCGAAATCGATGTTCGCATGGCACAGAAAGGAATAGAAGCGGCCAAGGCAGCCCTTCGAGGCGAGGGGAACTATGACATCGTTATTTTGGACGAGATCAATTGCGCTGTTGACTTTGGCCTCCTCACTGTTGAGGATGTGCTTGAGGCGGTAAGGCAGCGCCGTAAGGGGATTGAGGTAGTGTTGACAGGGAGGGCTGCACACGCAAGGTTGATAGAGGAAGCAGACCTGGTTACTGAAATGCTCGAAGTTAAACATTATTACAGGTCAGGAATCGATGGCAGGGTCGGTATTGAACGGTAGTGACGGCAAGGTCTGAGCCTGGGCATGCTCATGTGCCAAGGCTGTATCTGGGAACAGGCAAGTGTGGTATGCCTCAAGTAGCGAGAAGCGACTATGTCCGGCCGGCATAAGTGGGAAGAAGAGTTGAAAAAGGCCTTTGAAGAAATGCCTCCAAGGGCCACAAGATTTACGACGATCTCGGGAAAGGAGATCAAGGCGCTGTATGTCCAGGAAGACCTAGGACAATTCGATTATGAGGCCTCAATAGGCTACCCAGGTGTCTATCCTTTTACAAGGGGTGTACAGCCTTCCATGTATAGAGGCCGTCTGTGGACGATGCGGCAGTTTGCAGGGTTCGGAACAGCTGAGGATACGAATGCCAGATACAAGTACTTATTGAGCCAGGGACAGACAGGCCTAAGCGTTGCATTTCATATGCCCACGCTGATGGGCATTGACTCTGATCATCCCATGGCCCGAGGGGAGGTTGGAAGGTGTGGGGTGGCGGTCGACACCTTACGAGACATGGAGATACTTTTCTCTGGGATACCTCTCGACAAAGTGACAACGTCTATGACGATCAATGCGCCCGCTGCGATCCTGTTGTGCATGTATCTTGCCGTAGGTGAGAAACAGGGCGTAGATCGAAGGCTCTTGGGCGGTACCATCCAGAACGATATTCTCAAAGAATACATTGCTCAAAAGTCTTGGATCTTTCCACCGCGAGAATCGATGCGGATCATCAAGGATATCCTGGTCTTTTGCACGAGAGAAGTGCCCAAGTGGAATACAATAAGTATAAGCGGATATCATATCCGCGAGGCCGGTTCCACGGCCGTGCAAGAGCTTGCCTTCACTTTGGCAGATGGGATCGGTTACGTGCAGGCAGGCATCGAGGCTGGACTCGATGTCGATGAGTTTGCTCCACGCCTTTCCTTCTTCTTTAACGCCCACATCGATTTTTTCGAGGAGATTGCCAAATACCGTGCGGCGAGACGCTTGTGGGCACGTATTATGAAAGAACGCTTTGGTGCTAAGAAAGATCGCTCAATGAAGCTCAGGTTTCACACACAGACAGCAGGCTGTTCACTGACAGCCCAGCAACCTATGAATAATGTCGTTCGAGTCACACTGCAAGGTCTTGCTGCTGTTCTGGGAGGGACCCAGTCGCTTCATACTAATTCAATGGATGAAACACTGGCGCTGCCCACCGAGGAGGCGGTGACTATCGCATTGAGGACGCAGCAGATTATTGCTGAAGAGAGCGGTGTCTGTAATACCATCGACCCGCTGGGTGGTTCGTATTTTGTTGAAGCGTTGACAAACGAGATGGAACAGGAGGCTCAGGTCTATATCGACAAGATAGACCAGATGGGAGGGATCATTCGTGCCATCGAGCAAGGATATCCACAAAAAGAGATCGCTGATGCAGCGTATCGGTATCAACAAGAACTCGAATCAGGACGAGCAGTCCTGGTCGGTGTGAACAAGTATGTCATGGAAGAAGAGCATCCCATAGAGATCCTGAAAATCCCCCCTGAAAAGGAACAAGAGCAAATACGCCGCTTGAAGGAAACCAAAGGCAGCCGGTCCTCGCGCGAGGTACTCGACTCGCTCAAGGCGCTAGAAAAGGCTGCGAGGTCTGACGAGAACCTCATTCCCGCTATTTTGAGGGCGGTAAAGGCCTACTGCACGGTAGGTGAAATGTGTGACACCTTAAGGGAGGTATTTGGGACCTATCAGGATCCCGCGTATTTTTAGGGGGCTCGTTTTTGGCGCCGATCAGGGTCGCGGCGTAGCATCCATAAAGGATAGAAGGTGGACGTGGGGAGAGGCAGCTTCACGGTGCTGGTACAATAAGAGAGGAGGCGGAGACATGCCAGAGCGAAAGATACGCATCTTGATCGCAAAGCCGGGCTTGGATGGCCATGACAGAGGTGCCAAGATTATTGCACGGGCCCTCAGGGATGCGGGTTTCGAGGTGACTTCACCAGACCCCTGAAATGATTGTCAACACGGCAATCCAAGAAGATGTTGACGCAATAGGGTTGAGTATTCTCTCGGGTGCTCATAATCACTTGTTTCCAAGGGTCGTAGAATTGCTGCGTGAAAAAGGCATCACAGATTGCGTGGTGTTTGGCGGAGGGATTATTCCAAGGGAAGATATTCCGGCGCTCAAGCAAGCAGGGATAGCTGAGATCTTTACACCTGGGACCCCACTTAAGGACATCATAGAATTTGTACGAAATACGGTCAAGGGATAGGAACACGAAAGAAACACTTCAGTGGGGAATGGGGGCGGAGCCTATTTCCGGATTGCAATGACAATTCGAGGAATCGGTGTTGACATAGTAGACATTGCACGCGTACAAGCAGTCTTGGATCGTTCCGGAAAGAGGTTTATTGACAGGGTCTTTACCGAAGGCGAGATTGCCTATTGTACTGCACGGGCGTTAGCGGTGCAGCATTTTGCCGCACGGTTCGCCGCGAAGGAGGCAGTGCTCAAGGCCCTCGGTACGGGATGGGGAAAAGGGGTAGGATGGAAAGACGTGGAGGTGTGGAACGACAGCGACGGAGTTCCTCATGTTACCTTACGGGGCAAGGCCCTGGAGATTTTCGGTCAAGAAGGTGGCGGAAGGATCCTTCTTTCGATTTCTCATACCAGGCAGATAGCTATTGCACAGGTTATCTGGATGCAAGCCGGAATATCTTCAGAACTCGCCGACAGTGCATAACAGTTTCTAGAAGATACCTCCTGCACATATAGCACCTTGGCTTCCATGGGTGTGCTGGATTCGGCGACGTGTCTAGGTATCTAGCCATATTCTTGGGTGGTGTATCCGTGGGACGTGATGCTTGCCAGGAACGAACTGTGTCGAGCTTTCTTCGAAAGGTCCGCAAGACCATTGATCGCTATGCCATGGTAGCACCGGGGGAGAAGGTGGTTGTAGGTGTCAGCGGAGGCCTTGATTCTATGTCGCTCTTGGAATGTTTGTATCTTCTAAAGAAAGAGCTCGACATATCTTTGATTGTCGCTCATCTGGACCACGGGCTGCGAGGCAGCGAATCGAGGCAGGATTATGTGTTTGTGCAGGAGCAGGCTGCCAAGTATGGGGTCCCATTCGAGGGAGGAACCATTCCCAGATCTTCATATCGACATGGCAGCTCGTTGCAAGATCAGGCGCGCACGCTTCGCTACGAATTCTTCATGTCAGTGCTGCAAAAGTATCGTGCTCACAAGATCGCTCAAGCCCACCACCGAGATGACCACATAGAGACGCTTCTAATGAGAATCTTAAGGGGGGCTGGCAGTGGAGGCTTACGGGGCATTCCTGCAGTACGACAGGGGATCTATATTCGTCCCTTTATCGAGATGAGCAGGAAGGAAATAGAAGGTTTCTGTCGCGTAAGGAACATTGCGTATGTGGAGGATTCTTCCAATCGCGAGGACTACTATACCAGAAACATCATACGCCACCGGATTCTCCCATTCATTGAGCACATGCTCGGAATCCGTGCCGATATTAGGTCGCTTACGACTGCTGCTTCCATTCTTGGTACAGAGGATGAATTGCTGGAGCACCTTGCCGGTCGATGTCTCGAATATATAGTAGACGAAGATAAAGGAGGAGATGAGGTCGTGCTCAGGAGGAGTGCGCTTTGTGCATTGCATCCAGCCTTGGAACGGAGGGTGCTGAGAATGGCCTTCATGCGGGTAAGCGGTACACCCTATGGTCCCTCGTTTGAACACATAGAAAGCCTGCGTCGGGGGGCACGGAGTACCAAAAGACCCCACCTCACGTATTGTCTTCCAGCAGGAACACGAGTTTTTTTAGAGTACGACCGCATACGGTTTTGCAAGAAGGACATTTGGGCCCCGATACAGTTCGATGTAGTGCATCCCATTGGCAGCGAGACCTATATTCCGGAGATAGGGCTTACGATCCGGTCACGACGTGTGAGTCATGATGCATTTGACTGGAACGACTGCTCTTCTGAACGACGTGCCGTACTGTCGTTTCCACAACCCTATACCCACGTACGTGTTCGCAATACGAGGCCAGGGGATAGATTCATTCCGCTTGGCTGTACTCAGCCAAAAAAGGTCAAGGAATTTTTCATTGATCACAAGATCCCGATGAGCGAGCGGATGAGGACTGCTGTCCTGGATGTCGAGGGAAACGTGGCCTGGCTTGTAGGTATTAGGACCGATGACCGATATAAGGTAACACCTGGCAGCGCAGTGTGCGTAGAATTTCGCGTTGACAGAGGATATGCCAGGGGAGACGCGCGGCACGCATGAGCATCTAGCCATTCAACACGTGGGCAGCAGTGTTGTATGGTGTTATCAAATAGTTCCTATCAGAAGGAGTAAAGATGTGGATGACTATCCACAGGCATCGCTCCACTACGGTGTGCGAGGGATCTCCTGCTTAGAAAAAGGTGGCTTAGGATCGAGGGATGTCGTCAAGGATTGTTGAAGAATGCCGATAAGATAGTGTATAGTTATAATTGCCTTTAATTTCAAAGAAGTTATCTCGTGGTCGCCTGGTGAGCGCTTCGCGTAACGGTGCCTTTTGACGACGAGATGAGTACCATGGCAAAGGCACCAAAGAAGGCTTTGGGAGCTCGGCACGTTATGGTACCACATTCCTGCAAGGAAACAATTGAATGAACCAGTTCTACAAGAGTCTTGCGCTCTGGCTTACGATTCTTCTTATATTCTTTATGCTCTTTAATGTCTTTAGGAAGCAAAACACTGAAAAAATAGAACTGTCGTATAGTGAGTTCTATAGCAACCTCCAAGAAGGGTTAATCGAAGAAGTCGTTTTGCAAGGAAGCCGGCTTTCGGGTCGTACAGTGAGTGGCAAGTCATTTGAAACTACTATCCCTGAGGACCCTGAGCTTTTAAAGAACCTTCGTGAGCAGAAAGTAAAAATAACGGTCAAGCCTGAACCTGAATCAAAGTGGTACATGACACTCCTTGTGTCATGGTTTCCTATGATTCTCCTGATCGCCATCTGGATCTTTTTTATGAGGCAGATGCAGGCAGGTGGCGGCAAGGCGATGAGTTTCGGTAAGAGTCGGGCCCGACTCCTCTCAGAGTCTCAGCAACGATGTACGTTCTCAGACGTAGCTGGTATCGATGAGGCAAAGGCCGAGCTGGAGGAGATTATCGAATTCCTCAAAGATCCTAAGAAATTCACGAAACTTGGCGGCCGAATACCAAAAGGAGTCCTTCTTGTCGGCCCGCCAGGGACTGGCAAGACGCTTTTGGCCAAAGCAATTGCAGGTGAGGCTGGTGTGCCGTTTTTCAGCATTAGCGGAAGTGACTTTGTCGAGATGTTTGTCGGCGTGGGCGCATCACGAGTCCGTGATCTTTTCATCCAAGGGAAAAAACACGCGCCATGCATTATTTTTATCGATGAAATAGATGCAGTCGGTAGGCACCGGGGTGCGGGTCTTGGTGGTGGACATGACGAAAGAGAACAGACCCTCAATCAATTGCTCGTCGAAATGGACGGGTTCGAATCCAACGATGGGGTTATCCTTATCGCAGCTACCAATCGACCCGATGTACTGGATCCCGCACTATTGCGACCAGGGCGTTTCGATCGTCAAGTGGTGGTGCCAAAACCAGATATCAAGGGAAGGATCGGCATCCTCAAAGTTCATACAGCAAAGAAGCCGCTTGCTCCAGATGTGAGTTTGGAGCTCCTCGCACGGGGAACACCTGGTTTTTCTGGGGCCGATTTAGAGAACTTGGTCAATGAAGCTGCTCTGCTTGCAGCTCGATCCAATAAGGCACAGATAGAACAGAGGGATTTTGAGCGTGCAAAGGATAAGGTCTTAATGGGTGTGGAGCGCAAGAGCATGATCATCAGCGAAGAGGAGAGGCGCACCACCGCCTACCACGAGGCTGGCCATGCGCTCGTGGCAGCTATGTTACCAGGCACGGACCCCATACATAAAGTGTCCATAATTCCGCGAGGCATGGCGTTGGGACAGACGCAACAACTGCCTATGGACGAGAAGCATACCTATCCCAAAACGTATCTCATGAATAATCTAGCCATCCTCTTTGGGGGAAGGGTTGCAGAGGAACTTGTCCTCGGTGACATGACGACAGGATCGGGCAATGACCTCGATCGAGCAACAGAACTTGCGCGCAAAATGGTGTGTGAATGGGGAATGAGCGAAAAGTTGGGCCCGCTGACCTTTGGCAAAAAGGATCAGGAGATATTCCTAGGAAAGGAACTCGCATATCCGACCGAATATAGCCAGGCAACAGCAGTACAGATCGACAGCGAAATCCGATCAATCGTCATGCAGTGCTATGAAAAGGCTAAACGCGTTCTGACCGAACACATCGATCTTCTGCACAAAATAGCTCAGAGCCTTCTTGAGCGGGAATCCCTCGATGGAGAGGATATTGTGCGGATGATACGAGGCGAGGAGACACGCGAGCCGTCCTTCATTGTGGAAGGGCCAACTGATATAGACAAAGAACACGCAGCTGAATCAAAGCGTCCTCAAGAGAACGACGCAGGGAAGATAGATTCGAAGCTCCTCATCCCGTCCTTGGGTTTCAAGAGTCAAGAGGAAGGGAGTTGACGGACGGGACACGAGCAGGGATCACTACTGCACGCTGACCGACAACGTCCCTCGCGGTCATCTCGCGATACTATACCACATAGGAGAACGAATTGGCCCATAGGTGTAGGCTGCCCTGTGCAGGCGTGGCAGAAGACATGAAATCCCTTTTGCCTGCTCGAGGGCTTGCAGCACGTGAGATAGCACGTCATCTTGAGGAGGTCTATGTGACCTCAGTGATCGTAGAAGGATTGCGGAGAGACCATGCCAATAGGTTGGCAAGGGCATTTGGGAGGCAGGGAGGTTTTGCCAGCGTCTTTCCAAGAAGGGCTTCGACCCAAGCCGCTACGGTCATCCTCTCAGGTACCATCCGGCAGTTCGAGAGGCTGTGCAAGGAGGCACCTGGCAGAACAGGCGTCCCTGAAAAGATTTACAGAGATGTACACAGCCTGCTTGGATCCGTGGCGAATCACTCTATACCGCCGATCACCTACCAGCACAAAACATTGGACTTTTCACAAAAGACCTTTGTTATGGGGATACTGAACGTGACCCCTGATTCCTTTTATGATGGCGGCAGATTTGTTGATCGAAACAGAGCGGTTGAACATGCGCTCCGCATGGAGGAAGAGGGAGCAGATATCATCGATGTTGGTGGTGAATCAACAAGACCAGGATCGATGCCAGTGGCACCCAACTTGCAGCGAGACAGGATCCTTCCAGTAATTGAGGACATCAGAAGAAGATCCGATATATGGATATCTGTGGACACCTATTCCTCAGAGGTGGCACGTGCGGCTATTGATGCTGGGGCGGATATGATCAATGACATAAGCGGCGGCCGTTTTGATCCAGACATGCCTTGGCTGGCCGCGGAAAAGGGGGTCCCCATCGTCGCAATGCATATCCGAGGGACGCCGAGGGATATGCAACTCTGCCCGAGATATCATGCTCTGATGGTTGAATTGCGGCAGTACTTTGAGACTCGGCTTGAGGCATTTGAAAAGGCAGGAGTCGCCAGGGAAAAGGTGCTCATTGACCCAGGCATTGGGTTTGGCAAGACCATTGATCACAACCTGTGCATTCTGAAACGTTTGCATGAATTAAGGGCCCTCGGAAGACCAATTGTTGTCGGTACGTCACGCAAGTCATTTATTGGAACAATTCTTGGTCGTGGACCGGAAAGGCGACTGTGGGGTACTGTCGCTGCTACGGCCATTAGCTGTTGGAACGGCGCTCATGTAGTCCGTGTTCATGATGTCACCGAGGTCAAAGATGCAGTGACCATAGTGCGAGCTATCCGGGAAGTGAGATGTCCAGGATAGGAGTGTACAGACGACCAGGGTACCTATGAAGGGATGAGGACTCATGGAGTTGTTCTTTGACCCGCAGCTGATCGATCTCCACTGGGTTGATCTTCTAGATATTATCGTCGTCGCGTTCCTGACCTACTGGATACTGGTCCTCATCAAGGGAACGAGGGCCGTCCAGATGCTCGGCGGACTCGCTATCGTATTTATTATGTACGTGGTTAGCCAAGTCGTTCACATGTACACGCTTCACTGGATCTTGAATAGCTTTTTGAGTTCGATCCTGTTGATTATCGTTGTGCTTTTTCAAGAGGATATCCGGAGAGCCCTCGCCCGTATGGGACGAAATCCATTGTTCTTCGGAATGACTCGTAAGGAAGAGAGCGCCCTATTTGACGAGCTCGTCAGTACTGCGAGTGCACTCTCCGAACGCCACGTAGGTGCATTGCTCGTTCTGGAGCAAGAGACTCAATTGGACGAGTTTACGGAAGGCGGAACGCTTGTAGACAGTAGGATTAGCCGTGAGCTGCTGGCAAGCATCTTTTTTCCGCTCTCTCCCTTGCACGACGGGGCAGTGGTTATCAGAAAAGGCCGGATACATCTTGCAGGGTGTTTTCTACCCTTGACCAGACGTACCGATATCAGCAAGGAGCTTGGAAGCAGACACCGTGCGGCATTGGGTATTACAGAGAATACCGATGCAGTTGCACTTGTGGTTTCGGAGGAGAATGGTGCAGTCTCCATTGCCCACGAAGGGCAGCTTTACTACCGCCTGAGCAGTAGTGAGCTGCGCAGTAAGCTAAAAAGCATCTGTGCCCCTCGTGCTACCAAGAAAAAGGTGATCACGAGCGAGGGTCGTAGAGAAACGCAGGGCGTATGAAGAAGCCGATTGTCAGGAACGTTTCCCTCAAGATTCTTTCTTTGCTGTTTGCGGTGAGTCTGTGGCTCTTTGCCAACCTCAAGGCTACCGCTGACAGAAGCATGAAACTTCCGGTGATATTGGCCAACATATCTGCTGAGTATGTCATTACCAATACGGTGACCGACTACATAAACGTCAAGGTGGACGGCCCCTGGAGAATCATTTCCAACTTAAACCCGGCTGATTTTCCAATTCGACTCGACCTCTCCGATGCAAAGGCAGGGATGAGTACTTATCAAATCAACGAGAAAATGGTTCAGCTTCCCGCAGGCATCAAGGTGACCATTTTGTTTCCAGACACCATTCAGGTAAAACTCGAGCCTGTAGTTACGCGCGAGGTCAATGTGAAAGTGAGCATACGGGAAGGGGTGCTTCCAGATGGGTATGTGATCCAAAATATCGTTTGTACTCCAAAGGTAGTATCGATGACAGGGGCAAAAAGTGAGATCTTGGCTCTCGCTGCAGTGGAAACCGAAGAGATTGATCCGTCAGGCCGGAAAGAAAGTTTTGTCACCGAGGTTGGATTGGTCCCCAAAGAACCACATGTGTGGTCTTCCCAGAAGGACAAGAAAGTCAAGGTACACGTGATCATCGGTGAAAAGACAATCCAGAAGGAATTCCTTTCCATGCCTGTTGTAGTGAACAATGCACCCTATGGTGCTACCGCGGACCCTTCAACGGTGGATATCGTGCTCGAAGGTCCGTGGAGCAAAGTCCAAAAGATAACGGGTGATATGCTTCACGCTCAGGTAACGGTGCCGGCGAAGAAGGGGGATTCCTTCAAACTCCCTGTGGTTGTTACCCTTCCAGTAGACCAGGTCAAGGCGAGGCCTCGACCCGACAGCGTCAATGTAACGCTACGTCGAAGGGTTCGTCCTCAATAAGAGGGATGCGCACGGATACGGCTGGCTGAAGGAGGTCAGTGATGGGGAAACTGTTTGGGACCGATGGGGTCAGGGGTGTGGCTAACACCGAGCCTATGACGGCAGAGATCGCCATGAGTCTCGGTCGTGCGATTGCCTATCTTTGCCAATCGTCCCAGACTGGTAGATGCAAGATTGTCGTGGGAAAGGATACGCGTCTGTCCTGCTATATGCTCGAGAGCGCCATGGTGGCGGGCATCTGTTCCATGGGGGCCGATGCGCTCCTTATAGGCCCCATGCCTACCCCAGGGATCGCATTCATTACCAGGAGCATGCGGGCCGATGCAGGGGTAGTCATCTCTGCTTCCCATAATCCATTCCAAGATAACGGAATCAAGTTCTTCTGGAAGGACGGCTATAAGCTGCCTGACGACGTTGAAGAAGAAATAGAGCATCTTATTCTCACTGAAAAGATATCTCGTCTCCGTCCCACCAAAGAGAAGGTGGGAAGGGCATTCAGAATCGAGGATGCCCAAGGTCGGTATATTGTTTTTGCGAAAGGGTCATTTCCACAGGAGTTAACGTTGGAAGGGATACGTATCGTGGTCGATTGCGCCAATGGTGCGACCTACAAGGTGGCTCCAACGATCTTGTACGAATTGGGAGCAGATGTCCGTCCTATCGCTGTACAGCCTGATGGTACCAATATCAACCTGAACTGTGGCTCACTGCACATGGACTTGGTCTGTTCTATGGTCCGACAGCACGGGGCGCATCTTGGTGTTGCCTATGATGGAGATGGAGACCGTGCCTTGTTCGTGGATGAAAACGGACACGTTGTGGACGGTGATGCGGTCATGGCTATGTGTGGAAGAGATCTTATTGGACGTGGCCGACTGCCGAAGCAGACCGTTGTTGCAACCGTTATGAGCAATTTTGGGCTGGAACTTTCTCTGAGAGAGGTCGGCGGCAGAGTAATTCGCACCGCCGTCGGCGACCGGTATGTTGCAGAAGAAATGAGACGATCAGGATACATGTTAGGGGGGGAGCAGTCAGGGCATATCATATTCAGAGAGTTCAACACTACTGGCGATGGTATCATCTCTACGCTTCAAGTCCTGGCACTTATGAGAAGGAAACAGGTCCCACTGTCTACGCTTGCCGCATCTATTTCAAAAGTTCCCCAGGTGCTCCTCAATGTTCCTGTACGTCGCAAGTCGCCTCTGGAAGAGCTGCCCGAATTGGTCTCTTGCATCGAAAAGACAGAGAAGTTGCTCGGGCAGGAAGGTAGGGTATTGGTACGGTATTCGGGGACTGAGCCCCTGTTGAGGATCATGGTCGAAGGAAGTGAATCTCACCCACTACGCGCGTATGCAGAGGATATCGCTTCTGTTGCCAGCCGGATGCTTTCATAGGAAAGAGATATGAAAGTTGTCACTGCAGCTACGATGCAATCTATCGACAAAAAGGCTATAGAAACGTATGGGATTCCTGGATCCGTACTTATGGAGCACGCAGGAAGGGGATGTGCCGACCTGATCATGAAGTATTATCCAGATGTGTCTGGCAACGTTACCTCAATCTTGTGTGGCTCAGGTAACAACGGGGGAGATGGATATGTGATTGCGCGCTACCTACTCGATCGTGGATCAAAGGTACGGGTATACCTCCTAGCGCCAGAAGATCGGATTAAAGGCGATGCCAGAATACATCTCGACATTTTGAAAGGCCTTTGTCCCGACATCTATCATATGAACGAAGAAGGATCCCTTGCTCGATACAAAGCAGAGATCCTTCAGTCACGTCTCATCGTTGATGCATTGCTGGGAACAGGGTTGAACAGTGAAGTGAAAGGCTTGTATCGAGAGGTAATCGAATGGGTCAACCTGACAGGCATACCCGTATGCGCTGTGGACATCCCTTCGGGCATTCATGCAGATACTGGAGAGGTCATGGGGAGTGCAATCAAGGCCGCGTTGACAGTTACGTTTTGCATGCCGAAGAGAGGCCAATTCGTCCACCCAGGCATCGATCACGTAGGTAGACTTGAAGTAGTTGATATCGGCATACCAAAGATAGTTGCCGAGTCGTGCCCGACACTGGATGAAGTACTCGAGCCACTCCCGTTCAAGGGATGGCTCACAAGAAGGCCTGATACCCATAAGGGCACGTATGGGCACCTCCTGGTTCTTGCAGGTTCTGCGGGGAAAACAGGTGCCGCATGTCTTTGTGCGGAGGCAGCCCTCCGAGTGGGTGCTGGGCTAGTGACCCTGGGGATCGGCGAGTCAGTGCATTCAGTGGTCGAGGAAAAGTTGACCGAGGTCATGACGCTTCCCCTTCCCGAACGCGGTGGAGTGCTGTCAACCGATGAGGTGATGGATAAGATTGCGAATCTTTTAGAGCTCGCCAAGGCACTGGCAATCGGGCCTGGGTTAGGACTTGGGCAATCCCTGGAGGACCTTGTCAGGATGCTTTGGACCACCATCCGTGTTCCTATGGTGTGGGACGCCGATGGATTGACGCTCCTTTCACGACAAAAGGGCCTCGAAGGAAAAAACAGCGCACCTGTCGTTGTAACGCCCCACCCGGGAGAAATGGCTCGTCTCTTGGACAAACCAACCGCATGGGTCCAGGCACATCGTATCGAGGCAGCCCAGTCCTTTGCTAAGGAATGGAACGTTGTGGTCGTCTTGAAAGGGTCCAGAAGCTTGATTGCAGATCCTTCAGGAAGGCTGGCCATAAATCCTACCGGGAACCCAGGTATGGCGACAGGCGGGATGGGAGATGTCTTGACTGGTGTCATTGGAGGGTTGCTAGCGCAGGGGTTTGATTGTTTTCATGCTGCCTGCCTTGGAACGCTTGTGCATGGTGCTGCTGGTGACGCTGCCAGCGAGGAGATTGGTCCTGTCGGTTATCTTGCAACTGACCTGATGAACAGAATTCCAGCCACTCTTAAGCGACTTGGTATAGTATCGTGACTGCGTCCATGCCGGTACGGCTGACAACGAAATCAGAGCAGGAGACCATAGCCTTCGGTGCGCTTGTCGGGGGGTATTTGGCCAGAGGCGACTTTGTCGCACTCATAGGTGAGCTCGGCACGGGAAAGACCTCACTCGTGAAAGGATTGGCTCGTGGGCTTGGTGTCCCTGAGCACACCTATGTACGAAGTCCTACGTTTACTTTGGTGCATACGTACCAAGGACGATGTCCTTTATTTCATATCGATTGTTATCGTCTCAAGGATCCCAGAGAGATCGAGGATGTGGACTATAGGACGATATTTTATGGTGCAGGTGTCACAGTGGTTGAGTGGGCAGAACGGATTCTGCCGTATTTACCTTCTTCCTTTTTGCTGATTACACTATATCACCTCGAGGAGACGAGCCGCGAGATGTGCGTGACAGCTGTCGGCAGTCGGTCTGAGGCTGTTGTAGAGCAGATAGCTGGAGCAGTGAGAGACGAGCTGGCTCGTAGTGTCCATGGACCCCTTTTCTCGATGGAGGTCCACAGGGACCATACCGATAGATGATCGGATCTCAACACGCGGTTTTGTGACTGAACTGGGAAGTTTGGAGGTCTGGGTGTATGTCCGTTATTGTGCAGAAGTACGGAGGCACGTCTGTTGGTAGTATTGAGAAGATCAAGATGGTCGCTCGACGAGTGGCTGTCACAAGGAAGCAGGGACATCAGGTCGTGGTGGTGGTTTCTGCGATGGCAGGCGAGACAAATCGGTTGATTGATCTTGTCAGTAAGATATCAGAACGGCCGAACATGCGGGAGTACGATGTGGTCGTTTCCACTGGTGAGCAGGTCACGATCGGGCTTCTGGCAATTGCATTAGAGGACCTTGGTTTTCCGGCAGAATCGTTTACCGCATACCAAGTCAAGATATTGACTGACAGTTCCTTCAGCAAGGCTCGGATCCTCGATATAGAGTCCTCGCGTATTAGGCAAGCCCTAGAGGAAGGCAAGATCGCCGTGATCGCTGGGTTTCAAGGGGTGGATGCTGATGGAAGCATTACCACACTCGGTCGGGGAGGATCCGACCTATCGGCGGTTGCACTTGCTGCAGCATTGGCAGCCGATGTGTGCGAGATATATACCGATGTGCCGGGCGTGTTCACCACAGATCCGAACATATGCGCAAAGGCCAGAAAGATACCTCGCATTTCCTACGACGAGATGCTCGAGATGGCCAGTCTCGGGGCGAAAGTGCTCCAGGCACGCTCTGTTGAATTTGCCAAGAAGTACAATGTACCTATTCATGTTCGCTCGACCTTTGAAGACACTGAGGGAACCTACGTAACCAGGGAGGACCCTGAGATGGAAAAGTTGCTGGTATCCGCTGTGACGTATAGCAAGGATGAAACAAAGATATCTCTTCGCAAGGTGCCTGATCGTCCCGGGGTTGCAGCCAGGATTTTTGCACCGATCAGTGAAGCCGGCATTGTGGTGGACATGATCATCCAGAACATCAGCCAGGATGGGTTTACAGATGTAACGTTCACAGTGCCAAGGGTTGAACTCGCCCGAACCCTGGACATTGTGCAGCAGGCAGCCAAGGAACTTGGTGTTACGGAAATACTCACGGACGAACAAATTGCCAAGGTGTCCATCGTGGGCGTAGGAATGAGATCGCATGCAGGCGTTGCTGCCGCGATGTTTAAGGCGCTTTCTGCCGAGGGCATCAACATCCAAATGATCAGTACATCGGAGATCAAGATATCTTGTGTGATCAATGCTAAGTATACTGAGCTTGCCGTACGAGCTCTCCACGATGCATTCCGATTGGACCAGGGAGGGATTTCCATCGAACAGGAAAAAACAATGTAAGACGTGGTGTTGAAACGGTCAGTCAAGCAGCTCGATCGGGAGAAGAGAAAGATGTCACGATGGAGGAAAAAGTTCAAAGGAAAAATTGTGCTCTACGACACCACACTGCGAGAAGGGGACCAATGCGAGTACATAAACTTTTCGATTGAAGACAAGCTCAGAATTCTTTCACGACTCGACGAATTTCACATGGACTACATCGAGGGTGGATGGCCGGGTGCCAACCCGAGGGACGAGGTCTTTTTCAAAAAGGCAGCATCCGTCAGCCTCAGGCATTCCCGTCTCGTTGCCTTCGGCATGACGCGACGTGCGAAGGTGCCTGCAGACAAAGATCGAAATATCAGGTCTCTGATCGCCTCAGGGGCCACTGCAGCGACTGTAGTAGGCAAGACGTGGGATCTTCATGTCAAGGAGGCCTTGGGCATATCCTTTGAGGAAAATCTGGAGATCATTTTCGACTCGATATCGTGTCTCAAGAAGCATCTCCAAGAGGTCTTTTTCGATGCTGAGCACTTTTTTGACGGATACATTTCAAATCCTGGCTATGCACTCCGCTGTCTCGACGCAGCACGAGATGCAGGGGCAGACTACGTTGTGTTGTGTGATACAAACGGCGGTATGCTTCCGTCTCAAGTAAAAGATATTGTTGCCCGGGTACACGCCCATCGTCGCATCCCTCTGGGTATCCATTGCCACAATGACTCGGACACGGCAGTAGCAAATACCCTTGCAGCAGTTGAGGAGTCGGTGACGATGGTGCAGGGGAGTATCAATGGGTACGGCGAGCGGTGCGGAAATGCGAACTTGTGCTCAATCATCCCAAACCTCAAGTTCAAGATGGGATTGGATTGCATTGATGACGAATCGCTCAGAAGGTTGCGAGCGTGCTCGCGGTTTGTCGCAGAGCTTGCAAATCAGGCCCCGGCCCGGCAACAGCCGTATGTGGGAGACAGTGCGTTCGCCCACAAGGGCGGTATTCACGTCAGTGCTGTTGCAAAGAATCCCAGGACGTATGAACATGTGGACCCTGAGGCCGTAGGCAACCGGCGTCGTATCCTTGTCTCAGATGTGTCCGGTAAGGCAACCATTGAAGAGAAGGCAAAAGAATACGACATCGATCTTACCGGCAAGGATGCAGTGACAAAGGAGATTCTCAAGAAGCTCAAGGACCTCGAGAAGGAGGGCTACCGCTTCGAGGCGGCAGAAGGCTCGTTTGAGCTGCTTATGAGAAGGTCGCTCGGTGAACGGCGCACGTATTTCCAACTCATGGGGTTCAGGGTCCTTGACGAAAAGCGTAAAGATGGAGAGCCCCCGTATTCAGAAGCCACCATCATGATTTCGGTGGACGGAAGGACAGAGCATACTGCTGCCGAAGGGTTTGGGCCGGTGAATGCGCTGGACAATGCATTGAGAAAGGCCCTTGAAAAATTCTATCCCCAGTTAAAAGACGTTCGCCTATATGATTATAAGGTTCGAGTTCTTCCTGCAGGCGATGGGACTGCATCCAAGGTGCGCGTCCTCGTCGAAAGTGGAGACGGGAAGCGAAAGTGGAATACTGTTGGGGTTTCATACAACATTATCGAGGCAAGCTGGCAGGCCCTTGTGGATAGCATTGTATATAAGCTGCAAACCGATGAAAGGGAACGAGACGACGACAGACCGGATACGTACGTACCTTGAACTTTATGGACTCGAGTCCGAGAAAGTAGTGCCAGCCTACCTTGTAATTATCCTGGCAGCTGCAGGACTCTTATGGGCTGCTTCTCAGCAACAGGTCCCCAGTAAGGATCGCTGGGGAACCTGGAACTGGGTGTATGTGGCAGGCGATGGGGTGCGGGAAGGGTTTTATAGGGTGGGGCATGGGGCCTCGTACGGCGATGTCCTTAGGAGCGCTGCTGAGCATAGCGAGCCCCATGAGGAACGTCTTAGGTGTTGGGACCAGATCCCTCTGCAGGGTCCCGTGGGAATAGCATGTCATATGAACTCCTCGAGAGAACCAAATCGGCTAGATATTGTGCGGCTCCCTGAACAGTACTGCTATCTTTTTGGCATGCCCATAGAGATCAATCGCGCCAGTGTCAAGGAGCTCATGCTGTTGCCTGGGATTGGTCCTACCATGGCGAAACGAATAGATGCATACCGACGGGATTATGGGCCATTCAGAGAGGTTGACGATCTTGAAGCGGTACAGGGGATAGGAAAAAAGACTCTGGCAAGACTCGCAGATCGGATAGTCGTTGAGCCACCAGAGGTCTGGCAACGTTCCATATGGTGTCCGTGACGCGAGGGGGATGGGTACGCAGCCGAACGTGTGATGGTAAAGGAGACCTGGATAGTTGTATTCATAGGTCGTGGCTATGTCTGATCAAGGACGAGAGGTGAACAGCAGCGGGAAAAAGGTCGCGCTCTTGACGCTCGGATGCAAGATCAATCAGTACGATACCAGTGTTATCGAGCATGAGTTGCGACAGCGTGGCAATAAGATCGTACCGTTGGATGCTACGGCGGATGTCATCATTATCAACACGTGTACCGTAACAGCGAGGACTGACAGCAAGGCACGTCAGGCCATTCATAGGGCAAGGGGGCTTCACCCCACTGCTATTTTAATCGTTACTGGTTGTTATGCACAGGTACAAGCCGAAGCCATCGCCCGGATACCAGGTGTGGATTATATCTTTGGAAATGCCGACAAGGCACAGATCGCTGCCTCGATCGAGCATGCGACGAAACAGGTTGAACCGTGCGTCATCGTAAACGATGTTGATCGTGTGTCGAGCTTGGAAGTGTGTCCTCCGCTCTGTTACTCAGGGCACACGAGAGCATTCATCAAAATTCAGGATGGTTGTAACGGGTCGTGTACATACTGCATCATACCTAAGGCGCGCGGAAGAAGCAGAAGCATGCCGTCTGCAAAGGTCCTCGAACACATTGAGGGACTTGCCCGACAAGGCTTTAAGGAGGTGGTACTGTGTGGTGTGCATCTGGGTCATTATGGTCGTGACATTTCTTGCTCGGAAAACCTGTTTCACTTACTCTGCAACATTGAGAAGAAAGCGCTTATCCCGAGAGTGCGGATAAGCTCCATAGAACCAAACGAACTCACTGACGATCTGCTGGAGCTTTTTGCACATGCTGCTCACCTATGCCCTCATTTTCACATATCGGTCCAAAGTGGGGATGCAGGGATCCTTGCAGCAATGGGGAGGGGGTATAGGCCCCGCGATATTGAAGCATTGATCGACCGTATAGTGCGACGTATCCCGGATGTAGCGATCGGTATCGATGTGATTGTAGGATTTCCTGGAGAAGACGAGCGGGCATTTGAGAATACCATGGCCTTGGTGTCCTCGTTACCAATCGCCTATTGCCATGTGTTCCCTTATTCGAACCGGCCAGGGACACAGGCCTCACGCTTGAGTGGCCAGCTCGATCCTGAAACGATACAGAACAGGGCTTCGCTGTTGAGAAGGCTCGGCAAAGAAAAGCGGTGCTCTTTTTACAGAGGCTTTCTCGGCAAGTCCTTGCCGGTGCTTGTGGAACGCCGTTCGGTCGATGCTTCAGCTAAACTCCATGGGCTGAGCAGGAACTATATTCCTGTACGTTTAGACGGATCCAAAGATCTCATGAATAAAGAGGTTGTCGCTCACATCGTGGATGTGATGGGCACAGAGGTATATGGAAGGACGGTCGAGTCCAGTCATGACGAGACGATATGTCTGGTTGCTTGACAATCAGCGTTATTGCTTGCTATAGAATGAAAGTGCCTGTGGCGAGGGGTCGATACAAAGAAGTATGCGGGAATAGCTCAGTGGTAGAGCACCACCTTGCCAAGGTGGGGGTCGCGGGTTCAACCCCCGTTTCCCGCTCCATTGTGTTTCGTGAGCTCAGGATGAGGCGGCATAGCCAAGTGGTAAGGCAGAGGTCTGCAAAACCTTTATTCCCCGGTTCGAATCCGGGTGCCGCCTCCAACGCTTTGGCTACACGATCCAGATACTCATCGTAGGCTGTAAAGATACATCTGTCCTGACTGGCTGCATTTGCCGTCGTTGGTCTCATATGTACCTGGGATGAAGAGACATCCGCTTCCCTGAACGTGACCTGTAAAACGAAGGAAATAGCAGCACCGATCGTTCGGGTTTGGTCTCGGATTGATGACCGTCAAGGATATGGAACGGTCAGGGCCTGTGGCGTTGGAGAGCCCATCGACGGTCCAAAGACCACATCCGAGGTCCCCAGTATCGGCATAGCCCATAATAGGCAGGCTGTCTCCTTCGGGATGGAAGAAATCGGTAAACAGATAGTAAGTGACTCCTAGGTTGTCTTGCCATACGCCCGAAGGACAGCAACAACAGATCGTAGCGGCTATAGCGAAAGGTACGATCCAGAGCGTGGGAGCTACTGGTGGTGGTCTCATAATAGGCCCTTTCTGCATCGAAATAAGAGGAGACTGAAGTACGTCATAGTCTGAAAGAAGCATTGCGTGCTGGTCTGTATGTACCAAAGAAAGGATCGAGCTGTCAATCGGGAAATAGGGTTGATCACCAAGGAGGGATATGCAGCGTACTGGTATCGCTGCATTCTCATAGATAACGGCTGAGAAAGGAAAGATCATATGCCAGTGTACGAATACCACTGTGAAAGCTGTGGGAACGATTTTGAAAAACTCTTTTTGAGAAGAGATCAGAAGGTGATCTGTCCTTCCTGCGGACAAGGCTCGGTAAAGAAGCTCATCTCAGTATGCAACTCTGGAAGCTCTGATAGATCAGTTCGCTCGACGTCTTCTAGCAGTTGCACTTCCTGTACATCCCATTCCTGTAGCACCTGCGGTAGTCATTAACTTCAAGTTACAGAGTGTGAGGAGAGGGTGGTGGTGAGAGGATACTTCCTGAAACAAGAAAACAAGAAATGAGAGTGCTCTGCGTTTTTTAATCACTCAGTATCCTCAATCAGCATCTCGATGAGACGGGTTACCGTAGCATCGTGTGTGTAGTCCTTTAGTGCGCGACGCAGTATACTTTGTGCACGCGATCCGAATCGTTCCAGTGCCTGGTAGACATAAATTCTCACATACTCGTCGCCGTCCGCAAGGGAGTCGATCAGTGGCCGTATCCCCTCTGGAGCTCCTATCTGTCCCAATGCCCATGCGGCAAACCAACGAACGGTATGAACAGGATCTTTCAGCCGTTCGATAAGCACTGGCACTGACGATCTATATGAACATGCGCCTAGGGCCTTTGCTGCATGCATCCTCACCGCACTTTGTGGGTCATCGAGGAGCTGTGTTACCTTTTCGAGTATCGTACTGTCCGTGGTTCCTATTTCTGCGAGGGCCTCAAGTGAGCGCCATCTCACCTCGGTGCTCGTATCTTCAAAAAGGAGAGACAATGTCGAGACGAACTCGGGATTTCTTATCTTGCCCAAGGCGATTGCTGCCTCTGCCCTGATCCTTTCCGAAGGGTCCTTTACAAGGGTCAGTATTTCTAAGGTAGCAGGTAGAGGATCGATCTTATGTAGTGCCTGAAGTGCGCGCCATCGCACCTTCTCATCCTCATCTGTAAGACGTTCAATCAGCGACGGAATCGCTTTGGCATCGCCGAGAGCACCAAGCCGATATGCCGCATGGGCTCGTACGGAAGGGTCCTGGTCATCCAAGGCCCTGATACACTCTTCGATAGAAGCTGTATCGGGCAGTGTGCGTTCGGTGGTCCCCATGGAAATATGCCCTCCTGTAGAGCTGAAAAATCAACGTGAAATACCAACGTATGTTTCTAGCCTTCTTTTGTTCAAAAGAAAAGTCCTTACCACTTGTGTCAGACATACTCCTTCCCCACACGAGGTCCCGCAGCAACCACAGAATGCTGTGGTCTCTTTCATCCGTGTGTTGCGATTGCCATCTGCAGGTGATACTTTTCACAATGGAGGTGGGATAACGAAGCTGTGTAAGGACAGTCTCCAGGAGGGAGCGCAATGAAGGAATTCAAAGGTAAGATCGTGCTGATCACGGGTGCATCGCGAGGTATAGGTCGCCAACTTGCGGTTGACTTTGCTAAGGAGGGATCACGCTGTGTGTTGGTCTCGAGAAACTCAGAGAGTCTTGAACAGACAAGGCGCCTTATGGTCGACTCAGACAGTCATGTGTGTTTGGCCTGCGATGTTGGTCGCTACAGCCAGGTTCAGGCGATGGCGGCGCACGTGAGAGCACACGTGGGGTCAGTCGATATCTTGATCAACAATGCAGGCATTAGTCGGTATTATCATTTTCTGGAAACTCCGCTCGAGGATATGCAGGAGCTGATGCAGACCAACTACTGGGGCATGGTGTATTGTACACGGGAATTTCTTCCACAAATGATAGAAAAGAGGTCCGGCCACATCGTCAACATTTCTTCCATCGCGGGAAGAATAGGAACAGCGCGGCACACGGTCTACAGTGCATCGAAATTTGCGGTATCGGGATTTTCCGAAAGCCTGTACTATGAGCTTGATGGTACTGGAGTTCATGTAACGGTCGTCAACCCAGGTGTTATAGACACGCACCTTTTTGATCACGACTCGTTTCGAGACTTCCCAAAGGCTGCACGGGCTATGATGAAGCCGCCTGTGGTGGTCTCGCGGGCGATTATGAGAGCAGTACAGAAAAACATCTTTGAAATTACTGTGCCGAGATCACTCTGGACGGGGGTAGTGGTAAAGGCTGTCGCACCATCACTGTTTCGAAGACTTCATCTGTCGTACATTAAGAGAGCCCATGCAGAGCACCGGTAGGTCGCTCGTGACACTACATCAGTAGTAGTTCTATCGGAGGAAGGTATGTCCTTCGGTCTGATCCTGGTGGTCCTCCTATTGGTGCTGATCGCTGCAGCCTTATATTTCCTGGTGTCGATTTCAGTGTGTCTTGAAGTTCAATCGGGCAATCTTCAGGAACCTGTGAGGGCCCGTATTGAGCTCAAATGGTTTCTTTTGAGCTTGCAAGGATCCTTACTACGACAAGGGGGCCAGACTCGGCTTACTCTAGGCCTTTGGGGACGGCGAGATGTCCTGAAAGGAATTGAGGTGCGTGGTAAGGTGCCTCATAGGCGATCAGGACTACCAATGGAGCACAGTATCGACAACCTAAAACGTCTGACTCGCCTTCTCGATCCCCTCGGCCAGATGGTAAGGAGGGTCAACTGGAAAGAGGTAAGGATCCATGGAGAGATAGGATTCGACGACCCTGCGCTCACTGGCTGGCTTACCGGTATTGTGTGTGCCTTCGACAGTATGGTGGGCAGTGCTGCGGTACCTGTGCGCCTCGAGCTCGAACCTGACTTTGAGCAGTCCCGGTGTAAGGTCATTTCGAGTGTGGGATGTTCGTTCCGTCCTTATCAGGTACTTTCGCCAATGATGCGGATTGTACGTGAATGGCTCGATGTGAGAAAACAAAACAATAAGTAGTTGTCAACAGGGATAACAATACATGGAGGGACGATTGATATGGAAGAAACAAATGTCGCAAAACTACTTGAAGGGCTTTCTGACAGAGTCAGGCTTTTCGCAGAGTCGGTTCGGATCGTTGGAGAACCGATTGTGCACGGTGAACACATCATCATTCCTGTGATTTCCGTGAGCACTGGATTTGCAGGAGGCGGGGGTGGTGGAAGTGGAGGAAAGGACAGACCAGGGACAGGTACTATTGGTGGTGGTGGGGCAGGGATCCGGATCAGCCCCAAAGGGTTTCTTGTCATCAACCATGATGATGTCAAACTCCTCAGCTTTGGCTCAAAGAGCTACGCCGAGAGCATCGCAACAATGATCCCTGATGTCATCGATAAGGTAAAGGGCCTCAAGGGCACAGGGAAAGGAAGACCAGCAAGCCAGGAGCAAGAGTCCTGAAGAACTGACCTTAAGGTAGACCGCTGTTGGGGTAGTATTCCACCCCAAGATGCGTAATGAGTTCTTCTCCCATGAGATATCGGAGATTGTTCTTGAGTTTTGCCAGCTGAATGAAGAGGTCGTGTTCAGGATAAAGACCTTCAGGCACAATCGGGCTCTTGAAATAGAAGGAAAGCCACTCCTGGATGCCGTACTTTCCAGCCCTTTTTGCAAGGTCCATAAATAGAACAAGATCAAGAGCCACAGGTGCAGCAAGGATCGAGTCACGACAGAGAAAATCGATCTTGATTTGCATCGGGTATCCCATCCACCCGAAAATATCGATATTATCCCATCCCTCTTTGTTATCCGCTCGCGGTGGGTAGTAGTTGATGCGAACCTTGTGGTACGCATCCTTGTAAAGGTCAGGGTAAAGATCTGGCTGGAGGATATAGTCGAGGACAGACAGTTTGCTTTTTTCCTTTGTCTTAAAGGCTTCCGGGTCGTCGAGGACTTCTCCGTCTTTGTTGCCGAGGATATTCGTCGAGAACCACCCAGAAAGTCCCAACATCCTTGCCTTTAGGGCTGGTGCAATAACCGTCTTGAGCATTGTTTGACCGGTCTTGAAGTCGTCGCCTGCCACCGGCGCCTTGGTTTCATGGGCCAATGAAATCAAGGCAGGGATATTTTCGGTAAGGTTCGGAGCGCCATTGATAAAAGGGATTCCTTGACGTATGGCTGCGTATGCATAGATCATGCTTGAAGGGATAGCGGGATGGTTGTGCTCGAGGGCGTCCTCAAAACGGTGTATGTCTTCGTGTATGTTGTGAGGTTCAAGGTATACCTCAGTCGAGCCACACCAGATCATAACCAATCGTGAGCATCCGGTTGTCTCCTTGAATCTCGCAATATCTTCAATGAGGCTCTGAGCCATTGCCATCTTTGTGGGGCGATGCTTAATATGGCTGCCTCTGAGTCTCCTCAGATATTCCGGATAGAACACGGCGGGCATAGGTCGTATCGATTCGAGTTCTTCCTTTACCTCTTCCAGGTGTTCACGTCTGAGCACACCTGATTCTTTTGCCACCTCATAGGCACTCTTGTCTTGTATGTCCCAGCCGCCGAATACGATGTCGTTTAGGTCAGCAAGCGGTACGAAGTCTTTGATCTTAGGGATCCGCTTCTCTGTGCGCTTTCCTAGCCGTATTGTTCCCATCTGCGTCAATGAGCCTATAGGCTTTACAAGGCCTTTGCGTACTGCAAAAACGCCTGCCATAAGCGTCGTGGCCACTGCCCCGATACCTGGGATGAGTACACCGAGTCTTCCTTGTGCTGGCGCAATAGGTCTTGGAGGTTGCTGTGTCACGTGTAAAAGGTTCCTCTATTTCATTGTAACTTATTTGCAACTATACGCATCGCTTCCAGAAATGCAAGATATTCTGGCAGAAGTAGGCACTTCCTCACACGGGTGGCTATCGGCGATTGATACGGAGCAGGGAAGTTGAAAAGCGCCTTGGTAGGTGTGCCCTTCTAGCACCGAGGTTGTTGACAGGGGCTGGTGGCTTCTGTAAGTAGGACCTTTATGATAGGCTGACCAAGAGATCAGGTGCCCTGCCATGCCCGGGTGGTGGAATAGGTAGACACAAGGGACTTAAAAGCCCTCGGTGCTCAGCACTGTACCGGTTCGAGTCCGGTCCCGGGCACCAATACACCAATATACGGTTATTGGGGGTACCGATTCGTACATGTTGAACTACGGTATTGGTGGCCTCCCCGAATAGGTTCGCGAAATAAGCTGGGGGAAGACCGGATGTTGCCATTCAGCGTATAGTTGTTCGATCCAGTGGGTAGCGAGGATTTTTTGAGGACTGGTTAGGCCACGTAAGGTAGTTCCGTCTTGTATCAGGATTTTAGCCATAGGCAGGGGAAGGCTATCGAAATGAATTATGATGTGGATCCTCTCTCAGGATTGCAGAACACCCAGGCACGGTGGCCTGCAAAAGAAGGGAGGATATACCCCCCTTCGATTGCATAATTAGCGCGTTATCTCTTCGCCCTTCTCCACAATTTCATAATCAGTAGGAAGCCAGTGGGAATGATGATCATTTCCATATGGTTTGCCATGCCAACCCCGGAAGGAACATGTGCAGCATAGGTAGATGCAGGCCCCCATGGAGTCCCTGGTGTATCGTCGCACGCATTTCCGATACCGTCGCGATCAGAGTCCTTCTGATCAGGATTGGGGACCAAGGGGCAGTTGTCCGAATCATCAGGGATGCCATCATTGTCCGCGTCATTGTCGCAGACATCGCCTATACCATCACCATCGTAGTCGAACTGATCGCGGTTGGCAGTAGTTGGGCAATTGTCACACACGTTCCCTACACCATCGTTATCGGTGTCGGTCTGGTCAGGATTTACTACTGCAGGACAATTATCAGAACCATTCGGGACTCCATCGTTGTCCGTATCGTTTGGATATACGTCGCATAGGTCACCTAGGCCGTCCTGATCTGCATCAGCTTGGTCAGAATTAGCTACATCAGGACAGTTGTCGCATGCATCTCCAACGCTATCATTGTCCTGATCCTCCTGGCCTGAATTTGGAACGGCGATACAGTTGTCACTATCATTGTCGATACCGTCATTGTCAGTATCGTTGGGATACGCGTCACATACATCTCCTATCCCGTCCTGGTCTTCATCGGATTGATCAGGGTTTGAGATCTGAGGGCAGTTGTCGCATACGTCACCAAATCCGTCCAAGTCAGCGTCTGCCTGGCTTGGGTTTGGCACTGAAGGACAATTGTCGGTTGTGTCAGGGATACCGTCATTGTCCTTATCACGTGGAGTAAGTGAGAGAGTCATCTCGAAGTCATAGACTTCCCCCAGATCGCTCCAGACTCTCACATAATAGTCGGTGGGTTCAGGATTGGGATTGATGAAAAAGGTGTTGTACTCTACTGTTCCGTAGGCTGCAATCATCACCGGAGTGCCTACGTGCTGTTCTGCTGCATCGTAGAGGTCTATACGGTAGACGGCACCGTAGTGAGGACTTCCTTCTGCGTAGCCGTAGAAATAGAGCTTCTGGTAGCCATTGAGGCGAAGCGTAAAGAACTGCCCTGCTTCAGAGTCGCAAAGGGTTCCGCGATATGTCTTAGGAAGCGCCTCCACGGCCACTGCATCGGCAAATCCTGTGCCGCCAACATTGAAGCCAGGCCGAGGGGTTTTTATTACCCGCAGTGTGTAGCTGTATACCTCCCAAACCAGCGACTTGAACACCCCATAGGTGGGAAGACATTCTGCGCCCCTTGTTCCGAGATGTCCAAAACTGTGCGTAGCCCCAGATCCACAGGGACCCCACGCGCTGCCCCCGATCTGTATATCTGAGCCATTGTATAATTCTACACCGAGCGCTGCGCAATAACGAGGATGGGTGTCTGTAGTCACGATAATTGTCAATTCCTCACAAGGTGCCAGGTTGATTGGAAACTGAATCGATCCATGATGGGGAAGCGACCCAGTGTAGACATTCATGGTAGGATAACCAGGACAGGTTGGTTGCTGAGCATGTGCAAAGGAAACGCCCACGAGCGCTAAAGCGATACAGATGTGTGCAACAGCCATTGATTTTCTCATAGGCACTCTCCTCCTTTTTTTCAAAGCAAACCATAGTATCTTTTTGAAATCAGTTTCATGACAGAGACGAATAAGCAGAGTAGGTGTACATCACCGAGGCGGTCCCCTTATGCAGTATGCAATGGCCTCTCCTTTTTGGCGCATGTTCTCCCTTGGCGGTAGTCGTCGGACGGTGGTAGTGACCAGTTCTAACCTTTTATTGTGGTCCCCGTACACAAAGTACAGATCCTGCTTGATCTGCTTTACTGAAAGAGCCAACCCGGCCGTAACCCACATCTACCATCCAGGCAGCTTCGGTTGGATGAGACGCTTCGGAGGTCGACGACCAAAACCAGTTGACCGGCAGGATGAACGGGTGGCCTTCAGGTAGTGCCATATACCATCTTCCGTAATCGAGGAGGCTCTGGAGTTCCTTTACATTTGGAAGCCTCCATGCTCCAGCGGTCGAGCCGTCAGAGAGACCACAGGAACCCGAACTAAGCGTGTTGCAAAATTGAATGGCTTCTAGCCACGCTATTGGGGCAGAGCACTCACCGTCCTTGAGCCAGATGAGTCCAGTGAGTTTATCCGTAGCAGTTCCGTCGCTGTTATCAGCGAATCGAGGCACTGGCCAGGCCACTCCCCTCTGGAGATCGCCGTCGTCACCAGGCACCTGACTTACAGTCTGTCCAGTCTTAGGGACTGGTGCGGGTGCCTGTGTAGTTGGCTCCCACGTTTGTTGACCAATAAGAAAGAATGCTGAGACCAGTATGATACCGAGCCAGACAGGAATCGTACACCGTGTGATCATACTCTTCCTCCTCTTCTGTTGGGTTGAAAGCTTACAGGGGCACAGTGTGTTTTTTCCCCGCGGCTAAAAACTAAGTACCGCGACGAGCCTCCATGTGTACAATACTGCCAAATAACGCTTCTTTGTGTCAAGTAACAAACTGCGAAATACCTTTTGGGTACATCGGATGGAGAAGTACCAGGGGAATTCGCAAGGGACTGGGGCTTTCTGTCTGAACCCAGACGGCATCAGATAATGTGGGGTGCAGGATACTACGT
>FWPU01003546.1_pt1 | contig 39056 bp, 29 predicted proteins | sample 2228361 | NCBI WGS metagenome assembly FWPU01 (sample SAMEA103939777, study PRJEB20133) | metagenome | reverse complement strand
TAACGAACGAGGCTTTGTCTGAGCTGAGCCACATGACCAGTTCGGCAACTTCTTCGGGTTGTCCCAACCGTCCAATCGGATGCAAAGCCACAATCATATTCATCAAGTTTTCATCGCTCTCGAGGACTGAAAGGAGCGGGGTTTTGATGAACGCAGGTCCGATGCTATTGACGCGGATGTTGCTCTTGGCGTATTCAATCGCCGCGTTGCGGGTCAGTCCAACTACCCCGTGTTTGGCAGCTACGTAAGCAGGCGCGTTGGCAAAACCGACTTGCCCTAAGATCGAAGCGATGTTGACGATTGAGCCGCCACCGTTTTGCAACATAGCAGGAATTTCATAGCGCATGCAGTAGAAAACGCCGTTGAGGTTAATGTCAATGACCTTGTTCCACCCCTCGATGCTGTAACTGCCGGTTGGGTTGGACTCGCCGCCGATGCCGGCGTTGTTGCAAGCATAATCCAAGCGTCCGAATCGTTCGAGCGTGAATTGAACTAGCGCTTCGCATTCGCTGGGGTTGGCAACATCGGTGTGAAAATAGACTGCCTCACCACCAGCTTGTTCGATGAGCCGAACGGTTTCAGCTCCACCGTCGTCGCTGACATCCGAAACCACCACCTTTGCACCATTTTGAGCGTATAACTGAGCAACCGAACGTCCGATGCCTGAAGCAGCGCCGGTAACCAATGCAACTTTATCTTTAAACTCGTACATCCTACACCTCTTTCTATGGGAAATGCCTTGATATTTATTATTAGTGTCTATAATATCATAAAAACACTGCTAAAAAATAAAAACTCCATTAGAATCGCTAGCCAGGTCATCGGGTGCAACAGGTTGACAGATATCCCCCTTTTCGTCCTGAGTATCTTACGGATGAGTCGCTGGTCGGTGTTGCTGTGAGGCAGAATATTCCCCGCAATGCGCTAGGATGATCGAGCCTTTCTTTCTCGTCTTGCCCTGATCCGCTCTTGCAGTAAGTTGAGAATTTTGCTTCAGATGGAGCGTTTACAGTCTATCGAGGAGCGTTTTGCGCTCCCCGATACCATGCGTGCTGTTCGTTAAGCCTTGTTTCTTAAGTCTGTTGCCTAAGCTTGGGCTTCTTCGACAATTTGATCTAACCTTTTCTGCACATCGGCTGGCAAAGGTTCGGCTTGATGGGTTTCTAATATTTGTAAAGCCTTCTCTTTAGCTCGTTGACGCAGGCTCTTTGAACCGGCTGCGACCCAGCCATCATAATTGTGGCGGTCGAACAGGGTTGGGTACCAATCCTCTTTGAAGTGCTTGCGGGTGTGGGGGTTGCTAAGGTAATCACCATCGGGCCCGATTTTATCGATCACATCCAAGGCTAAAGTTTCATCGTTGACTTCCAACCCCTTCATGAAGTGCTTGACGTAAGCGATCAGTTCATCGCAGATGACGATCTGTTCAATGGAATTGGTCATGCCGCTATCCAGATAACCGACGTCATGAGCGAGTTGGGCGCCAGCCAGCGCCTCGAGCAAAATCGAGAAGGCGGCTTCGGCGGCGGCTTGTTCATCGGGCAGCTTGGAATCGCTGCAGCCGGTCAAACCAAAGATGGGCAAGCTATAGCGATGGGCGACTTCTACCAACATGACTCGATTGGTGGGGTCAGCATAGCAATCAATCGTGGAGCGCATGTCAAACATATCGTTGACGCCTCCTGTTAAGATGACTGGCGCACCTTCCCGCTGAAGCTGGGCAATCACCAATCCAGCCAGTTCTCCAGCATTGGCTAAGGCAATGGCTCCTGCAGCGGTGACAGGCCCAGTTGCGCCGCGCAAGACGACGGGCGTGTAAGTTGTCGGTAGGCCTTTTTCCGCCATAAAGAGCAGTTTTTGCAGAGCTTCTTCATTGTGGCGTAAGGGATGGCTGACGTTGATGTAACAAGCACACAGCGGTTGGCGTCTGAGCTGCTCTTCGCCGCCGACGACTGCTTCTGCCATGCGCACCGCATCTACACAGCCCGGGAAATCCAATGTGACAAAGAGAATGGGTTTGGTGCTGTGCATCAGCATGGCGCGCATTTGGTAGCGGTCGTAGATTTCTGACGGCAGGTCGTTGGCAATGCAAAAAGACATTAAAAAGTCAATGTTGGGCAAAGCGTCGCATACCGTCACCGCCTCAATGATGTCTTGAAGCGTGCCAGGGCGGCGTTCCCCAGTGCGCAGGTCGATCACATTTGGGCAATCCGAACCGGGTCCGAAAAAGGTGTTGTAGCCCTCTAAGGGCATCACTCGCCGTCCATTGCGGTCGTAGAGCGTGGTGCGTTTAGGAGCTACCGAGAGCGCCCATTCGACCAGCCCGGGCGGAATGCGCACTCGGTTACCCTCCTCAACGTTAACGCCTTTTTTTCTCAGCAAATCAATGGCGTGGCTTTCATAGAGGCGAACGCCAGTGCGTTCGAGAATTTCCAGGCTGGCATAGTGAATTTTTTCAATTTGATCATCCGAGAGCTTACGGAATAGGGGGGAATGGATTGCAGTATAGTTGCTTTGCAAGGTCATGGTGGGGTCTCCTTTAGTAAAAAATCTCGATGTCGGTTCTTCGACATTTTATCTGCTTTTTCGACCGTGAACAGTGAAATAGACCTTTTCCGGGGTAGCTGGGATCGAGCGAATGCGTTTGCCAATGGCGCGGCTGATGGCGTTGATGATAGCTGGGGTGGAAGGCAACATGGCCGCTTCCCCTAAGCCCTTCACCCCATAAGGCCCGAAGCGGCTCTCTCGTTCCACTAAGATCACTTCAATCTGTGGCATTCGGTCGATCATGGGCAGCAGATAGGTGCTGAAGCCGTTGGTGAGGCTAGGGAGGTAAGCTTCAGACAGGGCAGCACCAATACCCATCATAATCGCCCCTTCAACTTGCCCGCGCGCATCAATCGGATTAATGGCTTTGCCGACATCGTGGGCAGCCACCATGTTGAGCACTTGGACGAAGCCGCTCTCAAGGTCAACTTGCACTTTCGCCACATGGGCACCGGTAACGAAGAAGGGGACATATTCTGCGCGCGGGTCACGCGGGAAAGCATTGCTGAGATCGAATTTTCCAATCACGCGCCGCGCCTTGCCAATGCGTTCAAATTCTTGAGCGATCTCGGATAAGCTTAGGCATGGGGTGGGGTGATTCTGCACGCAAACGCCCTGTTCGTTGAGTTCAAGCAAATGAAGTGGTTTATCGAGCATTTCGGCTGCCACGCCGATGATTTCTTGACGTAAGGTCTGGACAGCTTGTCGAACTGCCCCGCCGACAAAGTAAGTGGCTCTCGAGGCGCCTTGAATATCACTGTTCGGCACTTGACCTGTGTCAGCATTGACGATTTTGATCTGATTTCGGCGCACCCCCATGCTATCGGCGGCAATTTGAGACATCACAGTGTTGGTGCCTTGACCGTAATCTGGCGCCGAGCAATAGACGACAATCTGGCCATCGGTAGCCAATTCGGCGTGGGCTTCAATGCACAAAGTGCCCGCTTTTCCAAAGCGGTACCACATCCCTGCCAAGCCTATCCCTTGCTTAACGTTGGGGTTTTTGTTTTCGAGCTGGAATTGTTGTACTTCGGCTTGTAGCTGTTGATAATGGGGGCGGATGGCTTGTAAAACTTCCTCGTAGCCGATGGTTTCCGCCGCTGGGTAACCCAGAAAAGTGATGTCTCCATCGTGCAGGCAATTACGCAGGCGCAGTTCGAGCGGATCGAGGTTGAGCTGTTCGGCGAGTTCATCTAAGGCGCATTCCAACCCAAAGGTGGCTTGAGCGGTGCCGAAGCCGCGAAATTGTCCTGATTTTGGCCCGTTGGTATAAATGGTTTGGGCTAGACCATCCACTGCTTTCCAGCGATAACAGCCTCCGCCGGCTGTCAGAGCGTAATTAGGAATATATTGTCCGCCGCTATCGTAGCCGCCGGTATCTGCATAAATGCGCAGGTAGAGGGCATCCAGTTCTCCTTCTGAAGTCGCTCCGATGCGGTAATACATCTGATAGGGATGACGTTTCGGAGTGGATTCAAAGGACTCGGTTCGGCTATAAATCAATCTAACCGCGTGACGGACGTGGTAAACGGCAAGGGCGGTAGCAACGAAGGGCCAAGGGTCTTGTTTACCACCAAACGAACCGCCAGTAGGAGGAGTAATCACGCGCACCTGTTCGAGAGGCAGCCCTAAAACGTCGGCAATATAGCGTTGTTGATTGTGAGGTTGGTGGTTGCCGCCTACCACTGTAATGCGCCCCATTTCATCAATATATCCCAATAGGCTTTCGCGTTCTAAATAGGCGTGTTCTAAGAAGGCGGTGGTGTATTCGGTTTCGATCACGCTTGTTCCACTTGCAAAGGCGGCCTCGATGTCGCCGAAGTGAATTTCGAAGGATGCCAAGACGTTGTGATCGCCGGCAATGTGGATAGCTTGAGGGTCTAGGGCTTCATCAATGGAGAGAATGTGGGGCAAGACCTCGTATTCAATCTCAACTTGTTGCAGTGCTGCATAGCCTTGCTCTGGCGTTTCGGCGATTAATAGAAAGATCGGCGCTCCTTTCATCCGCAGGGTCTCCCCAACCGCAGGCAAAATAGGTTCTTCTTGGCTGTAATGCTCAAAGCCATTGATTGCCGGAATATCTTTCCAGGTGAGGATCTTGTGGATGCCATGCATCATTTCAGCTCTATGGGTATCTAGCTTGAGCAACCGCGCATGATAGTGAGGGCTACGGCCGACGAGAATTGTCCAAACCTGATCTGCGCGCATGTCCTCGACATATTTTGCTCTTCCGGTGACTTTGGCAAACGAGTCGGTGCGATAGGGACTCCCGCCGATGAACTTTCCCTGCTCGCGTGACATTGAAGGTTGGGAAGAAGTATTATCTCCCCAATTTGAATCAAAAGTTGTGGCGAGCGGCATAAACCAAAAGGGAAATGAAGACAGTGACTTCTGATAAGGCGAAGGGGAATAGAGATTGATTAACATGATGCTGTTTAATTCCCTACTTTAAGCAAAATCTTGGTAATATTATAGTATAATTTTTCACAAGAGATCGTTAGATATTTGCTCGCTTTCGGTTTGGATTCAAAAAAGGCTTAAGAGTACAATCAGGCTTCAACGAGTGGCGCTAAGGAGCTTCATGGAGGAAAATTGATCGATGTCAACGGTGAAGGGGTGTTTACAAGATCATAAAGCACCATTTCATGCAGTCAATTCGTTGCCGAAAAAGGAGGTGAGACGAAGCAAAGGCTGATCTTAGAAGAGTAAATTCATTCACTCAAAACATCCAAAAAAATTCATGAGGAGAAGTATTATGCCAAGCCAAAAAATCATCAGAACTGTTTTCTATGTCCTGCTCATCAGCGCTTTTCTCTTGCAGGCTTGTGGGGGTCAACCCTCAGCGCCACAGGTGAGTGAGCCGCCAGATGCGCCGCAAACCCAAGCTCCTCCTTCGCAGCCTGAACAACCTTCCCAACCGGCTGCTCCCGAAGAGCCTGCTCCAGCAGGGGGTGAACGACAGGGAGTCTTGCGAGTTGCTACTCAGCCACTATTCCAAATCGATCCAGCGATGATCTCGTCTGACCCAGAGGTCTTTGCAGCCAATCACATCTATGACTATCTGGTTGATGTCACGCCCGAAAACACCATCGCACCTCGCCTTGCCAAAAGTTGGACGGTGAGTGAAGATGGCTTGGTGTACACCTTCCAGTTGGAGGAAGGAGTAACCTTCCACGATGGGTCGCCTTTTAGTGCCAAGGATGTGGTTTGGACGTTTGATCGCTTGCGCAATCCAGATTCAGGTTATCCCACTGCCGATCTGTATGCCAATATCGAGAGCATCGAAGCCACGGGTGAACTGGAGGTCACCTTCAAACTGAAACAATCCAATCCTTTCTTTTTGTTTGACTTGAGTGATAACCACGCCTTGATGCTCAAGGAAAATACAGCAGATGCTACAAAATTCAATGGCACAGGTCCCTTTAAGGTGGTTGAATATAGCCCTGAAGACCGCCTGATTCTCGAAGCCAATGAAGCCTATTTTGTTGAAGGGCAACCAAAACTAAAAGGTGTAGAGATCTTGTTCTTCGCCGATTTGACTGCCATGGTTGATGCACTGCGGGGTGGACAGGTAGATCTGGTTATGTCATTGTCTACCGACTTATATAGTAGTTTACAAGGGGAACCTGATATAACCCTTTTAGATACTCCTACAAATTTGTTTGACGTCGTTCGTTTGCGTGCAGATCGTGCACCCGGCAATGACCCGCGGGTGATGCAAGCGCTTCGGTTAGGTTTGGATCGAGAAGCGATCTATCAATTGGTCATGGCAGGTTTTGGCCGCATTGGGCGTGACAGTCCAATTGGCCCAATGTACGCCGCTTACTATAGCGAAGAGACCCCCTTACCGGCGCGGGACGTGGAAGCTGCCAAGGCATTGCTGGCTGAAGCGGGCTATCCGAATGGTTTGCAGATCGATTTACACACGCCAGACACCGGTGATCGCCCCGAACTAGCTGTCGTGCTGAAAAATCAATGGGCAGACATCGGGGTGGATGTCAATGTGTTTGTCGAGCCCGAAAGCGTATACTATGGAGACCAGGGCTGGCTGGAAGTGGATTTGGGTATCACTAGCTGGGGATCACGTCCGTATCCGCAGTTCTATTTGGATGTGATGTTGAAGTGTAATGCCAAATGGAATGAATCTCGCTTCTGCGACGAAGAATTTGATCGCTTAGCTACGACAGCCGGGACAACGCTGGATGAAGCTGAGCGGGTGGCGGCCTACAAAGCGATCCAAAAACTGTTGATTGAGCGGGGCCCAATTATTGTCCCCTACTTCTACACGCAATTGGCTGCTATCCGTTCGACCTTCCAAGGGTTTGTGGTCAAAGCTTTTTCTGGACGCTCAGACCTACGCCCAGTAACGCTGGTTGAATAATGTTTGAATTGTTCGCCCAATGAGTTTTGAAGCGGATTTACGACATAGCAGTGGTGTCGAGGGACAACCTCCTTCGACACCCTCCCTCCCCTATCGTCAGATTAGCGCCTGGGCAAAGGCGGGAGTTTTTCTAAAAGCCTTAGCATCCAAGCCAGCTTCAGCCCTCGGTTTGTTTATCTTTGTTTTGTTTCTAATGATAGCTTTATTTGGACCTTTCATTGCACCCTATGGGATGAATGAGCAAATTGCCAGCGAGGCACGCCAACCTCCCTCTGCAAAACATTGGTTTGGGACAGATAATCTCGGCAGAGATGTTTTCAGCCGTGTCATTCTGGGGGCTAGAGAGATTCTCGGCTTAGCTGGTTTCGGCACATTGATCGCCGTTCTGTTTGGCACCACGATTGGCTTAGCGACAGGGTATTTGGGCGGATGGTTTGATGAGATCTTAATGCGCATTTTTGATGGTTTGCTGGCAATGCCTTTGTTGTTGTTGGCTTTGTTGCTTTTAGGAACACTTGGCCCGTCAAAAAACAGCGTGTTGCTGGTCATCGTCATCGTGTATACACCGATTGTCTCGCGGGTGGTGCGCAGTGTTGTGCTCTCCGTGCGTCAACGCGGCTTTATCGAGGCTGCTCGTTTACGGGGCGAAAACATGCTCTACATCCTTTTTCGCGAAATCTTACCCTCTGTCCTGCCGGCCTTGGCGGTCGAGGCAGCTTTACGGTTCTCTTATGCCATCTTCCTGGTGGCTTCGTTGGGGTTTTTAGGCGTTGGTGTCCAACCCCCCAGCCCAGATTGGGGTTTGATGGTACGCGAAGCACGCAATAATGTCAATCAAGTCCCGTGGGCGATGTATTATCCAGCCGCTGCAATTGCGGTGGTAGTGATTGGAGTGAACCTATTGGCGGATGGTATCAAGCGGGTGTTACTGGAAGGAAAGTGAAAAAACATCTAGCTTTAGCGCGTAGAGGATTAAATGGCGGATAACCAAGCTGTTTTAGAGGTCAAAGATCTAACCGTTGCGTATCGCATCGCCGACCGTTGGCAAACGGCCATTCGTGACATCAACCTGACCATCGGTGTTGGTCAAATCTATGGATTGGTGGGTGAGAGCGGCTCGGGGAAAACGACCCTAGCAATGTCCATTTTGAACTATTTAGGCGAAAATGGCAAGATTCTCAAGGGATCGGTCTATTTTGATGGTGAAGCGATTGGAGGTTTACCCAAAGAGGTCATGCGATCCTATTGGGGCAAAAAGATCGCTCTGGTACCCCAAAACCCGTTGTCCTCTCTCAATCCTACCTTGCAAGTGGGTGAACAGGTTGAGGAAGTGCTCCGCTTGCACCTAAAGATGAGCAACGCCGAGGCACGCAAGCGGGTGATCGAACTGTTTGAACGCGTCCGCCTAGCCGAACCCGAGCGGGTTGCGCGTTCGTACCCTTATCAAATTAGTGGAGGAATGCAGCAGCGGGTGATGCTTGCCATGGCTTTGGCGGCGTCGCCGCGCTTGTTGATCCTCGATGAGCCAACCACCAGTTTAGATGTGACCACCCAAGCCTCGATCCTAGACCTAATTAAAGAACTGATTCAGGGTCAGGAGATGGCGGTATTATATGTTACCCATAACCTCGGCGTTGTGGTGGAGCTTTGTCATCGCGTAGCGGTGTTATATGCAGGGGAATTGGTAGAAGATGCTCCTTTGGAATCGCTTTTTTCTCAACCTTTGCATCCTTATACCTATGGGTTATTAAAAAGTGTGCCCAAGCTGGGACAGAACAAAAAGGAGCAAGCCCTCAGCGCTATCCCCGGGCAGATCCCAGCATTGACCCAACGCGGCGAAGGGTGCATCTTTCAATCTCGTTGCCCGATTGCTCTGGAAATCTGCTCAGAGCGTCCTCCTTTAGTGAACATAAACCAAGAACATTCAACGCGTTGTCACCGCTGGCAGGAAATCGCTCATCATCAAGTCGATTTGGATGAGCTTTATGAAGCCGAACTTGAACAAATGGTGGCGGTTCCCGTTCCAAAAGCAAAGGAAGCGGCAGCTCTGGATGCCCAAGGGATCGTGGTTGAATTTGAAACCCAGAGTTCGTTTCTGGAATCTCTTAGCAGACGGAAGTCTCGCAAAGTAAAAGCGGTAAAGGACGTCAGCATTCGCATTGAAGCCGGTGATACCTTGGGGTTGGTTGGCGAAAGTGGCAGCGGCAAGACTAGTTTAGCGCGTGCCATTAGCGGTCTCAATGAACCTCAAGCCGGATCCATCCGTATCTACGGCTTATCTGCTTCGCCAAAGCTTTCAAGGCGTAATCGCGAGGTGCTGCGCCGTTTGCAAATGGTCTTCCAAAATCCTGAAGAAGCGCTGAATCCTTTTATGACGGTAGGAGAATCCCTGCGACGACAGTTGTTCGTCTTGCAAGGAATCCGAGGCGAACAAGCGCAGCGTGCAGCCGAGGAGATGGTGCGCGCTGTCCAGCTTCCGGTGGATGTGCTCAATCGGCGACCTAATCAACTCAGCGGGGGCGAAAAGCAACGCATAGCGATCGCCCGTGCCTTTATCACGAACCCGGATATTGTGATAGCCGATGAGCCAGTCTCGTCTTTGGATGTGTCGGTGCAAGCAGCTATTTTGAATTTGATCAACCGCTTGCAAGGCAGTTTTAACAACGGTTTGCTGTTTATTTCACACGACTTGGCGGTGGTAGGGTATTTGGCGGATCAAATTGCTGTCATCTACTTAGGCGCGTTAATGCAGTTATGTCGTGCAGCCGATCTGTTTCAACCACCTTATCATCCCTACACCGAAGCACTGTTATCTTCCGTTCCGTCGGTAGAATTGGGTAGAAAAGCGCAAAGCATCCGCTTAGAAGGCGATTTGCCCAGCCCGAGTGAAAAAATCGAGGGATGTCCGTTCCATTCGCGCTGCCCACGCAAGATTGGTGAGATCTGCGAACAAGAAGCTCCCCCGTGGCGAGTGGATGAGAACACGCAAAAGCGAATTTATTGTCACTATACTTTGGATGAGTTACTCCAACTCCAATCACCTCTTCATGATCAGGGAAGCTAACAGCAATGTGGAAATACTTACTCCGGCGATTGAGTTTCTTAATCCTTACCCTGTTGATCACTTCGATGGTGGTCTTTGTGGTAACCCAGTTGTTACCTGGCGACGTGGCACGCGTCATCCTCGGCCGTGAGGCGGGGGAAGCAGCGCTTGAAGCTTTGCGCGAGGAGTTAGGGCTCAAAGATCCCTTACCGGTGCAATACACCCGTTGGTTGGGGCGATTCGTCAGCGGCGACTGGGGAACGTCGTATAGCACAAAATCCGAAATTCAGCCCCTTGTCCTTGAGCGGTTGCGCAATTCCTTGATGTTAGCCGCGGTGATTTTGGTCATTTCGGTGCCCTTAGCGATCTTGCTAGGGGTTATTGCCGGGTTGAACGAGAATAAATTCATCGATAATGTGATTAGCATTGGTTCCCTTGCGGTGGTGGGGTTGCCTGAGTTTGTCACTGGTCTGGTGCTGATACAGATTTTTGCTTTTCGGCTGAGATGGCTGCCGGCAAATTCTTCGATTCGACCTACTACTTCTTTTGTCGAAGCTTTACCAATGCTGGTTTTGCCTGCTCTGACGGCGACCCTTGTTTTGCTGGCTTATATTGCCCGCTTGACTAGAGCGGGCGTGATTGAGGAGCTCAAACAGCAATATGTGCGTACGGCTGATTTGAAGGGTTTGCCTTATCGAACCGTCATCTTCAAACATGTGCTTCGAAATGCCCTGATCCCTACGATTACGGTCATTGCGATCAGTATGGGATGGCTCATCAGCGGCCTCATCGTCATCGAGAATGTATTTAATTATCCTGGCTTAGGACGTTTGATGGTTTTCGCCATCGACCGCCGTGATTTGCCTCTGTTACAGGCGGTCACGATGGTTGCGGTGGTGGGGTTTGCTTTGTCTAACCTGATCGCCGATATCCTGTATGCCATTTTGGATCCTCGCATTCGGCTAGGTTAAGAACGAATATATCTTAGGGCTGAGGAAAGCCCGCAATCCGAAACGAAAAAATCAGGTGGGAGTATAATCCCTTTTAACTAAATCATCTTCTTGGGAAGAGGTGAATCATGGCACGGATTTTATCCTTTGATGTTGGCACAAGCGGTTGCAAAGCAGCCTTGGTTAAAGAAGATGGGAGCTTGCAAGGCACCGCATTTGAACCTTATCCCACTACTTATCCCCGTCCGCTTTGGGCAGAGCAAAACCCTGAAGACTGGTGGATGGCGGTTTGCAAAACCACCCAACGTTTACTTGGCGAGCAAAAGGTATCCCCCTCTGAGATCGCCGGGATCGCCTTTTCAACCCAGATGGTCAACCTTCTGCCTCTTGACAAAGAGGGAAAGCCGTTACGCCCTTGTATCAGTTGGTTGGACGGGCGCGCAGAAGAGGAAGCAGAGCAAGTGATGCGCAAGGTTGGCGGCCGGGCAATTTTTGCTGCCATTGTCGGGGTTGCAATTACAGGGAAAGATGTGTTGCCAAAATATCTTTGGTTGAAAAAGCACGAACCTGAAGTCTATCGCCAAGCTGCAGCTTTAGTCGATTGTAGTGGCTATCTGTTAGCGCGCACGACCGGTCGACTGGTAGCCGAATGGACTGTCTCGAGTGTTTCTGGTTTGTTTAACCTAAAAACCAAGGCTTGGGATACCGCCATGATGCGCTTTCTAGGCTTGGAAGCGAGTAAGTTCCCCGAGTTAGTCCTGCCCCATGAGCAAGTGGGTGGTTTGACACCGCACGCAGCCCAAGAAATGGGCTTGTTGCCTGGTACGCCTGTGTTTGGCGGCGCAGGGGATGCCATGACGGCGGCAGTTGGCTCTGGGGCGGTGGGTGAAGGTGAGGGTCATCTCTGTTTGGGAACTTCTGGCTTTGTTGGGATTGTTACCGGCAAACGGGTGGTTGGCAAGCGCGGCATTCCTACGATCCAATCGGCTGACCCCCAAAAATTGCTGCTCATCGCTGAGACCGAGACGGCGGGGGCATGTTTGAAATGGGCGGCTCGCGAGTTTTTCCAATGCGAGCCGGATGGTGAGCTTTTTGCCCGCATGGATGAAGATGTAAGCCGAATTGAAGCCGGTGCGGCGAAATTGCTCTTCACTCCCTGGATGTACGGTGAGCGTACACCCATTGCGGATGAACGCCTGCGGGCAGCCTTTATCAACCTCGGCGCCAACCATACCTATGCTCACATGCTACGGGCTGTGTATGAGGGTGTGGGCTACAATATGCGTTGGATTGTCGAAAATATCGAAGAGTTGTACGGCTTCAAGCCCAATCCATTGCGCACGATGGGGGGTGGTGCCAAAGGGTTACCCTGGGTACAAATTGTTGCCGATATTACCGGGCGGACTTTGGAGTGCGTCGCAGAGCCTCAGCAAACCACCGCCCTCGGAGCAGCCTATTTGGCAATGGTGGGATTGAAGCTGTTGCCTTCCATCGAGTCGGTTAAACAGTTGGTGCGGGTGACGCGAACGGTCGAACCCCAAGAGACCTCTCGCCCGGTTTACGATGAGCTATATGCTGTCTTCAAGCAACTTTACCCCCAACTGAAGGGGATCTATCATCGCTTGAATCACTAAAGACTGTCCAAAAATTTGGACGAGTCAGATGAGTGAGTGAGCGGCGAAGGTCGTCTTTGCAACTAACTTTTTGATCCATTTGACTGACTGCTTTGCCCTTACGATGCAAGCTGCGGGTGTATAATTCAATCCAGAGGCAACCAAAGTGGATAAGTCGAAGGTTTATTACTCGGATGATAAGATCATCTTGATCCATGATGACATCCTGACCACAAAGGCAATCGAACCAGCCAGTGTTGATTTGATTGTTACTTCTCCCCCCTATAACGTCGACATTCAATATCATTCGCATCGCGATGATCTATCTTATCCGCAGTATCTGGAATTTACCCGATCTTGGCTTGAGAAATGTTTTGTCTTTTTAAAAGATGATGGTAGGGCTTGCTTGAATATTCCCTTGGATAAGAATAAGGGAGGGCAGCAGAGCGTTGGAGCGGACATCACGACAATTGCCAAACAAATTGGTTTCCAGTATCATTCGACAATCATCTGGAACGAGGGAAACATCTCGCGTCGGACGGCTTGGGGTTCTTGGATGAGTGCAAGCGCACCGTTTGTCATTGCACCAGTAGAATTAATTGTCGTGCTGTATAAAAAAAGCTGGAGAAAAACCAGTGGAAGTGGTATTTCGGATATCACCCGAGACGAATTCATGAGTTGGACAAATGGCGTGTGGGTTTTCAGTGGCGAAAGCAAGAAAAAGATCGGACATCCTGCTCCGTTTCCGCTTGAATTACCTCGCCGCTGTATTAAGCTATTTAGCTTTGTGGGGGATACCGTTTTTGATCCCTTTGCGGGAAGCGGGACTACGCTTTTAGCGGCTGCTTTGCTCAATCGGGTTGCCATCGGCGTTGAAATTGACTCGAAATACTGCGAGCTTGCCAAAAAGCGCTTCCTATCTTCTTCTGAGTTGCGTCAACAATTATTGCCGATCAGTAGTCGTCAAGATGTCTAAGAGCATCTCTCAGCTTGTTTTAGAGTATTTTATGGCTCATCCAAATCAAGACCTTGAACATGGTCCTGTGGTGGATTGGGTAACAGAGCAGTGGCTTAGAGAGCATCCTTCGCCTCCGCGAGATCCATGGCGGGCTATTCGTGCCTTACACCAACGCGGTGTATTGATCAAGGTCAAAAAAGGGGTTTACCGCTATGACCCTTCCGCAGCCCAAGTGAGAAATTTGGAGGACTTTTCCGCTGAGCAGAGGGAAGAAATATTTCGTCGCGATCAGTACCGCTGTGTGATTTGTGGTCGCGGACGCGAAGATGGGTATGAAATTCATGCTGATCATATCATTCCGAAGGATTTGGGTGGGAAAGCAGAAATTGAAAATGGACAAACCTTATGTTCGATCCATAATTTCCGGAAAAAAGAATTACCAGCAGACTGAAACGGGCAAGAGATTGTTCATCCACCTATACGAACTGGCAAAGGGTATCGGAGATGCGGATATGATGCGCTATTGTGAAGAAATCTTGTCTGTCTATGAGAAACATCAGATTAATGATCACATAAGGTGGAAAAAGGAATAACAAAAAAAGGCGAAGACCGCCTCAGTATGATTAAAGATTTGCACAAGGGCAGATCTCTAATTGGGGATAGCAGATGAAGAATTTAGGAACGCGCAAAGAGTTCCTTTTGCCCATTCTTAAAGACTAGCTTCAATTTATCCAGCGGTTAGAGAAGTCAGGCTTTTCTGAATTGCCGCACTTTGTCCATGAATGCCCGCACGCGCTCGCCATCCACTTCGTTCCAGATGTAGCCATCGCGCTTGAAGGTTGTTCCAACGATGGCGCCGTCGGCAATGCGAAGCTGCTGCTCGATATTTTCTAGCCTCACGCCGGTATTGGCAAACACCGGCGTATCCTTGACGGCATCTTTGACGCGTTGTAAGACGGTAGTTGAGGTTTCTTGCCCGGCTGTCAGTCCTGAGACCAGCAAGGCATCGGGTTGACAATTGAAGACCGTTGAACGGGCGATTTCGGCGATATCTCGGCTGCCCAAGTAGGTTGCCGCTTCAGGAACGATATTGAAGAGGAGCTTAATCTCGCTGCCGCCTAGCCGATGGAGATGACGCACGGTTGCGCCAGCGTTGGTGTTCCATAAGCCGAAGTCCGATCCATAAACCCCGCTGAAAATCTCACGGATAAATTTTGCCCCAGTGGCAACCGCCAGATCCACAGATGCCTCAGCATCCCACAGGACATTAACGCCAAAGGGCACACGAATTTGACTTCTCAACTCGCCGATGACGCGCGCCATCGCTACTGCTGTAATGCGTTCGGTTTGGGTCATATAGGGAATGCTGGCTTCATTTGAAAACATTACGGCGTCAACACCGCCGTCTTGCAGGGCTTTTAAATCGGCCGCAGCGTGCTCAATGACAAAATCCATTCCTTTTTTGGGGTCATAGGCGGGATCACCCGGCAGGGCGATCAGGTGGCACATGGCAATGATGGGTTTTGAGGTACCAAAAAGATCATTAAGCCAAGTCATGGAGGGCTCCTCGTTTGTCAAAAATGGTTATTAGGATACGTTAGGTTATGATTGTATTGTATAAAAAATGTGTTCAATTGTCAATAAGCAAACTTTAAATTGATTAAAAATCGTAAATCTCATTAACTTTAACTTGACAATCAAACAAGAATATTATAATATATAAACAATTCCAAACAAATCGGAACAAAGACATGAGTGGTTATCTGTCCGAAGAACGCCATCAAATTATCCTTGAAACGCTGGAAGCGCGCGGTTCGATCACGGTTAATGAAATGGTGGAACGCTTTGGGGTTTCTGAGATGACCATTCGGCGCGATTTGGATACCCTTGAACGCAAGGGATTGCTGCGGCGGGTGCATGGGGGCGCTGTCCTTGACCGTGGGCGAAGCTATGAACCCCCCTTTGTGACCCGCGCGGTAGAAAATCTGTCCGCCAAACAACAGATTGCCAAAGCAGCAGTCGCTTTGATCGAGAATGGGGATAGTATCATTCTGGACGTTGGCACGACGACGTTAGAAATAGCCCGTCAGTTGGTCGACAAACAAAATCTAACTGTGATCACCCCTTGTCTGCAAATTGCCACGCTGTTAGCCGAAAACCCCAACATCCGTTTGATTCTCACAGGTGGGATTGTGCGTCCGATGGAGCTATCGATGGTCGGGCATCTGGCAGAGAGAGCCTTGCGAGATTTCTATGTGGATAAACTCTTTTTAGGCGCCGCCGGCGTGGATTTAGAAGCCGGCCTGACCGAATATAACCTTGAGGATACACTGGTCAAGCAAGTGATGATCAAGAATGCTAAACGGGTCATTCTGGTAGCCGACGCTAGTAAGTTTGGAAGAATTGCCTTCACGGCAATTGCACCTTTGAGCGTCGTCAATACCTTGATTACCGATGAAAAGCTAGATGCCGAATGGATCTCGCGCCTGCGAAAATTGGAAATCGAGGTGATTATGCCGATCCAAAGAATGGATGATACTGTTAAGGAGGAGGTGATGATAAGATAAATTGACTGATAGATACTTCACCCAACCCTACTCGTAAGTTTCAATTCTATGAAAAAGGAGTGTTCAAATGAGAAAAGCCCTAACTATCCTATCCACTTTGATCATCTTTGCGATGGTTGTTTCTTGTGCTCAGCAACCTACGCCTGCCCCGCAAGAGCCCCCTTCACAGCCTGAAGCCCCGGCTGCCACAGAAGCACCCGCTGCCCAAGAACCAGCAGCGACCGAAGCTCCCGCCGCTGAGGAAGAGCTCGTCTTTGCCACAGTCGTCAAATCGATTGCCTTTAACTGGTTCAAGCGCCTGGAAGAGGGTGTGCTGCAGTTTGGCGAGGACTACAAAGTCAAAGCTTTCATGGATGGCCCATCTCAGGTTGACTCCGCCGCTCAGGTGGCAATGATTGAGAACCTGATCGCTCAGGGTGTCGATGCCATTTGTAATGTGCCCTATGGCGTACCCGAGAACGAACCGGCTCAGAAGAAAGCCATGGATGCTGGGATCATCGTGGTTGGACACGAAGCCGCTACTGCAAAGGAAGGCACACTACATTACGATGTGGAGGCTTTTGATAACTGCTCGTATGGCGAGGAGATGATGAAAGAAATGGCAAGCCGAATGGGTGAGTCGGGCAAATACATCCAATTTGTGGGTTCCTTAACTAACGCCTCGCACAACGAGTGGCAAGATTGCGCCAAGGCTTATGCCGAGAAGAATTACCCCAATTTAGAGTTCATTGGTAAGTTCGAGTCTAAAGAGGACCAGGAAGTCGCCTATAACACAATGAAGGATATCCTCAAGACTCATCCAGACATCAAGGGCGTTCTTGGATCAGCGGCCGGTGACGTTGTCGGCGCGGGAAGAGCAATCGAAGAAGCTGGCTTGCAAGATCAAATTGCGGTGGTCGGTACCAGCATTCCGTCCTATGCGGGTGAGCTTCTGAAGACCGGTGCGGTCGATCTAGCCATGGCATGGGATCCGGCTACGGCAGGATATGCTTGCAATGTAGTGGCATACAAAGTCCTCAAGGGTGAACAAATTGTTGATGGCATGGATCTCGGAGTCCCGGGTTATGAAGCGATCAAGCTCGTCATCGGTCCAAATGGCGTGCCGGTCATCTATGGGGCGGCCTGGATTAAGATGGATGCCAACAATATGGATGATTATCCATTCTAGTGTTTCCTAAAGGTGTGGACGGCTGAACTACTCAGCCGTCCCACATTTTCCTTTACATCCACAATCTTGGAAACATAAACGGAAGAAATCAATGACAGAGGAAGTCCTGCGTGCAGAGCGAATCTATAAGCGTTTTGGGGGGGTAATTGCTTTGGATGATGTAAGTTTGTCTATCCATAAAGGAGAGACCTGTTGTCTGGTGGGTGAGAACGGTTCAGGTAAATCTACCATGATCAAGGCCCTTTCGGGAGCCATTATTGACGATGCGGGCCAGATATTCCTGAACGGCAAACCATGATCAAGATCATCTCTGGGGTTTACACGCCAGACGAAGGAGATATCTATATCAACGGCCATCATTACAAGAAACTAACCCCCATTGAGGCGATTCGGGAGGGGATTCAGGTTATTTATCAAGACTTTTCTTTGTTCCCCAATCTGTCGGTTGCTGAAAATATTGCCATCAATGAGCAGCTTGCAGCCGGCAAAAGACTGGTCAACTGGAAAGAAATTTATTCCATCGCCCAAGAGGGGTTGCAAAAAGTCAATGTTTCTCTCCCATTGGATGCGATTGTGGGGACGCTCTCAACCGCCGACCGTCAGTTGATTGCTATCATCAAAGCGATTCTTGCTGAAGCGCGCATTATCATTATGGATGAACCGACTACAGCACTGACTCGCAAAGAGATCGATTCTTTGTTTAGAATAATTCACGACTTAAAAGCGCAAGGGATTTCTACATTGTTTGTTAGCCATAAGCTCAATGAAGTTGTCGAAATTGCTGATCGAACTGTCATCTTTCGCAACGGTAAAAAGGTTATGGATCAGGATGCTAAAGGGTTGGATATCAAAAAGATGGAATATTACATGACGGGTCGTGAGATCGATACCAGCGAAATCGTCTTGCCCGAAACAGAGAAGGTCGAAACGCCCCTGTTGAAAGTCGAAAACCTTGGCTTACGGGGAGTCTTTTCGGATGTCTCATTCGAATTAATGCCCAAAGAAATTCTTGGGATCACGGGTTTGCTGGGGTCGGGGCGCACAGAACTGGCGCTGAGCCTCTTTGGTGAATTGCCTGCCGATGAGGGAAAATTTTTTATTGAGGGGAAAGAAGTAAAAATACGGCGGATTGGAGATGCTTTGAAAAATGGGATTGCCTATGTTCCCGATGATCGGGTGAATCAAGGGCTATTTTTACCTCAATCGATCGGCAATAATTTGCTTGCCACGATCATCGACCGCTTGGTGACCTCATTTGGATTCGTCAACGACAGACAGGCTCAACAGACAAAATTGCAATGGATCAAACAACTTGACATCAAAACACCTTCCAGCGATCTGCCGGTAGAAAGCCTTTCGGGAGGCAATCAACAAAGAGTGGTTTTAGCCAAATGGCTTGCCAGTCAACCCAAAATCTTAATCTTAAATGGGCCTACGGTGGGAGTTGACGTAGGATCAAAGGCTGAAATTCATCAGTTGGTGCGTCAGATTGCCGCCCAAGGGATTGGGATTCTATTGATTTCAGATGATCTCCCGGAATTGCTGCAAACCTGTCATCGCATCCTGCTAATGCGCAATGGGCGAATTGTAGAAGAATTCCAACGCACGGATTTGTCCGAAGAGCGACTGAATATGGCGTTGATCGCCGAAGCAAGTTAGATTGTCGACAAACGCACAGAGGAGACGAATGTTAAATAAAATTGTGCGATCCAATGAATTCATCATCTTTGTGATATTGGTTGTTCTTTCGTTAATCATCGGGTGGATCAATCCAGCCTTTTATTCGGTGGCAACGGTTTTTGATATTCTCCGCGCTTCCATCGTTTATTTTATTATGGCTTATGGGGTGTTGCCGATCATCATTGCCGGCGGAATTGACATCTCTTTTGTTGCCATTGCGGCTATGTCTTCTTATACGGTGCACATGTTCTTGATTAATCGCGGCTATCAGGGAGGAATCCTTCTTTATTTTATTCTTGGCTGCATTCTAGGCGCTTTGGCCGGTTTGCTCAACGGTGTTTTGGTTACGCGTTTCAAACTACCTGTTTTCGATGTTAGTTTGGCGACTTTTACCATGTGGTATGGATTTACGTTGTTCTTTGTTGGCGCTACGGCAAACTTTGATCTACCCAAAGGTACCGTCGGCTACTATGCCCGTTTCTTGATTACTCATCAAGACCCCAATGTGGGTACCACCGGCTTGCATGAGTCCTTCTTATATGTGGTCATATTAGGCCTTTTTATCTGGTGGATGCTGAAATACACAACACTGGGACGTGGGGTATTCGCTATGGGGGGAAATCGGGATGTCGCTATTCGAACCGGTTTCAATGTCAATCGCATCCAATTGACCTTATTTGTCATTATGGGAGTTTTCTCTGCCATTGCGGGGATCACACAGGGTTTCTTGAGCCGTTATTTCAATCCGGTTTTATTCATTACTCAGCCATTGGATGTGTTGGCGGCAATTATTCTGGGTGGTGCAGCGATCACAGGAGGTAGCGGTTCGGTGATTGGCACGACATTGGGTGTTCTATTAATCCAGCTCATCAATCGAGCCTTGATCTTGACCGGTATTCAAGTGGAGTGGCAGCGACTGGTTTTGGGAATCATCTTGATTATCTTTACGGCTATTCCTTCTCTGCGCACACTTAGAGCCAGGCGACTCGGTCGCATCATTCAATCCTAATCGATTAATCACGGAAGCACTATGACAGCACAAGCTAATTCAAAACCATCAAATTCGCCGAAGCGGATGGGATCATTTTGGGAAACGTTAAGTCGTAATCGCCAGACAATTCTGCTGGTTATTGTCTTCATTGCCTTGTTCACTTTCTTTTCAATGACTGAAAAGAAATTCCTAACAGCTCGAAATATCACTTCCATGGGCTTTCAGCTTCCAGAGATCGGTGTCCTATCGCTGGCTATGATGATTACGATTCTAACAGGCGGGATCAACCTATCCGTTAATGCGACCTCGAATATGGCAGCCGTCTTAGCCGGATTATATTTGGTGAGAACCGTCCCGAAAGATGCAAGCGAGATCCAAATTTGGGTTTCACTCACTATAGCCATGTTCATTATCCTTTTGGTTGGATTAATCAGCGGACTTTTGAATGGCTTCTTGATCGGCTATATTCGAGTTCCTCCCATTTTGGCAACGCTGGCGACCATGACGTTCTTTACGGGGATCTCTACCGGCTTAACCGGCGGGGCGACCGTTACCGGTTTTCCCGAGCAGGTCGCTATCATCGGCAGCAAAAGCGTAGTGGGCATCCCGATTCCATTTCTGATCTTTTTCGGCTTATCGGCATTGATGTATATCTTGCTAACACGTACCTCGTTTGGATTCAAAGTTAGGATGTTAGGCACAAACCCGGTGGCGGCGAATTTTACCGGCATCGACACCCAAATGATCTTAATGAAGGTGTATGCCTTAAGCGGTATTTTATCTTCTATAACCGGGCTGCTGATAATGGGGAGAACCATGTCGGCAGCTTACGAGTATGGGACGACGACTTATGTCCTTCTCACCATCCTCATTGGAGTGTTAGCAGGTGTTGTGCCTGGATTCGGCAGTGTGGTGGATATCTTTATTGCTGTTCTAATTTTACAAGTGCTTTCTTCCGGATTTACAATGAAACTCGCCGGCATCCGCGGCAGTTCGTTCTTCAAGGATTTTGCTTGGGGAGTCTTGTTGATTATTATCTTTATCGTTAACTACCTCACAAGACTTCGGGCTTCGAAAGGATGAGATTGAATGGATAAACGTTGGGATCAACTTGCGAATCTCTTGGTGAGTCATTCTATGGCGGTTAAGGGCGGCGAAAAGGTTATGATCGCCTATGGAGAAAAGGATACCTATCCATTGGTCTATTCGCTGTATCGGGCTTGTGTTCAAGCGGGTGCTTATGTTCAGGTGCAGTTTCTTTCTGAAGAGCTAAATCGTCTTCTATTGAAACATGGAAACGAGGGTCAAATCGACTGGTTGCCCGAAATTGAAGCTTATGGCATGGAATGGGCAGATGTGTATTTTGGGTTGCGGGGTGCTTATAATCTGGATGTCTTTTGGGATATTCCGGCAGAACGGGTGGCGCGCTGGCGGAAAACGTTGGGGAAAGTATCGACATTGCGATGGCAGAAGACGCGCTGGTGTCTGCTGAGGGTTCCGAATGCTGTCTTAGCCCAGCAGGCGGGTGTAGACGAAGAAACCATCACGGATATGTTTTTTGATGCGTGTTTGTTGGATTGGGAGAAAGAAAGTCGTGAGTGGAAACGTTGGGCAGAAATCTTGAATAAGGGATCTCATCTGCGAGTTGTGGGCAAAGGCACCGATCTGGAATTCTCATTGGAAGGTCGGATTTGGGAAGTCGCTGATGGTCACATGAATATGCCGGATGGTGAAATTGCAACTTCTCCCGTTGAAAGCACCGTAAATGGGATGATTACCTTTGACTTTCCCGGCGTTTTAGGTGGCAGGCTGATGCATGATATTTGTTTGCGCTGGGAACAAGGTGAACTGGTAGAGGCAACTGCATCCACCAACCAGGATTATCTACGCTCGATCCTGAGCACAGATGAAGGGGCTAGTCGGATTGGCGAATTTGCAATCGGCACCAATCCACAGCTTTCAATCTTTTGTAAAGATATTCTTTTGGATGAAAAAATCGGCGGGACGATACACATTGCATTAGGAAGAGCCTATCCCCAGACGGGTGGAACGAACCAATCGGCAATTCATTGGGATATCGTCAAGGATATGCGTCAGGAAGGCATCATCTACTTGGATGGTAAGAAAATTTATGAAAAAGGGATCTTCTTAGCTTAGAGTTGAGGTGAGAGGATGGCACAGGGTTATCTGCTTGGCGTGGATATTGGCACATATTCCTCCAAGGGAGTGATCGTAACCACGGAGGGTCAGTTGGTTGCCAGCCATACCGTGCCACATGGGATGGATATGCCCAAACCCGGCTACTTTGAACAGGATGCCGAGAAGGTGTGGTGGCATGATTTTGTCCTAATCGTACAAAACTTGCTCCAAAAAACAGCCATTGACCCTCACCAGATTTTAGCTTTAGGCACCAGTGCGATTGGATCGTGTGTCCTGCCGATCGATGAAGAAGGAAATCCGCTGCGTCCGGGCATTTTATATGGCATCGATACCCGCGCCTCAGAAGAAATCCGTTATTTGGAAGAAGTGCTGAGTCGGGAAAAAATCTTTGCCCATTGTGCCATGCATCTGAGCTCGCAGGCTTCCGGGCCTAAGGTTCTGTGGATTAAGAACCATGAACCAGAGGTATACGAGAAAACGCGGTGGTTTCTAACAAGTGAAGCCTATTTGGTTTACAAGCTCACCGGAAAAGCATCGATCGACATCTACACGGCTGCTGGCTATGCTCCCATGTTCGACGTATATCAAAAGGAGTGGATTGCGGAAATCGCCGCCTACATTACCCCAGTTGATCGTCTTCCTGAGCTCTACTGGAGCGGCGAGATTGTCGGGGAGGTCACCCCGCAAGCTGCTCAACAGACCGGTTTAGCAGCGGGAACACCAGTGGTCGCGGGGACGACGGATGCGGCTGCTGAAGCCTTAAGCGCAGGCGTTGCGGATTTTGGGGATATGATGCTCATGTTTGGCAGTAGTATTTTCTTTATCATGAAGACGGAGAGTCTTGTCCCCACACAACGGTTTTGGAGCTCCAATTTTCTCGAAGCAGGCAGTTTTGCCTTTCTGGGAGGCATGTCTACCTCAGGCAGCTTGACCACATGGTTCCGCGATCAGTTTGCGCAACTGGAGTTGCAGGAAGAAGGTCAATCTGGAGTTAATGCCTTTACCGCTTTAGCGAATCACGCTGCCCATTCGCCTGCCGGCGCTAATGGACTAATCCTCCTACCGTATTTTGAGGGAGAGCGCACGCCGCTGCATGATCCTCTTGCAAAAGGGATGCTCTTTGGATTAAGCCTTAAACACAGCCGTGGAGATGTTTACCGCGCAATTCTGGAGGGAGTGGCTTACGGCATCCGCCATAATCTTGAGGTTATGGCTGAAGAAAATGTAATTCCGAAACGCATCGTTGCTGTCGGCGGTGGAACAAAAAACCCCCTTTGGCTGCAAATTGTTGCCGATGTATGTAATGCCCCCTTGCAGGTTCCAACAGAACAAATCGGCGCAAGTTACGGGGATGCTTTTTTAGCCGGGAGAGGGATTGGTCTCTTTAATGATCTAACGGAAATCAAAAAATGGGTTAAGGTAAAAGAGACTGTATCACCCAATGCTGAGACAAGCCCCCAATATGATTTTTATTACCGTCTCTTCCGAGAGCTTTATGAAAACACAAAAGCATTAATGCATGATCTTTCTATACATTCGCAGAAATGAAAACGAAAATACTGCTTGGAATTGACATTGGCACAACAGCCACGAAAATCATCCTGATTGACTTGGATGGCAAGTTGCAGGGGGAGGTTTCTCTCCCTGCAACACTATATAGCCCTCAACCGAATTTTGCCGAAGAAGACGCGCTGGAATGGTGGGGGAATGTCTGTCAAGGCATACCGCTCTGCTTGGAGAATGCGCAGGTCGGCGCAGAGGAAATTTTGGCTGTAGGGGTCAGCGGCATGGTGCCCACCATTGTCCTTGTGGACAAGGATGGGATGCCGCTGCGCCACTCTATCCAGCAAAACGATGCCCGTTCGCATGTCGAGATTGACTTTTTCAAATCTCAAGTGGATGAAAAACGGGTCTTTCAAAAGACCGGTTCAGCGATTACCCAGCAAAGCATTGGGCCGAAGTTGCTCTGGTTGGCAAAGCATGAGCCCGATTCGTTTGCCAAAGCGTGGCGGGTGATGGGATCATACGATTACATCAACTTTCGCCTGACCGGCCAACCAACTCTCGAACAAAACTGGGCTTTGGAAAGCGGATTATTCGACTTGCACCGCCGAGATTGGGATGATGAACTGCTTGCCTTAAGTCAAATCCACCGTGATCAATTGCCTCCCGTTCGTGCCCCGAGTGAAGTGATCGGCACAGTCAGCCCTGAGGCAGCGCGTCAGACGGGATTGCTGAGCGGGACGCCGGTGGTTGCGGGGAGCGCCGATCATGTTGCCTCGGCATTTTCGGTGGGCTTGAAAGAGAACGGCGATTTATTGGTCAAGCTGGGGGGAGCAGGCGACATTTTGTATTCGCTCGATCGCCTCGAGATCGATGAACGACTGTTCTTGGATTACCATGTCATCCCGGGCTTGTACCTAATCAATGGCTGTATGGCTTCCAGTGGTTCGATCATCAAATGGTTCCGCAATCAATTTGCTCCCGACCGAGATTATCCAGATTTGGATCGGGGGGCGGAAGGCATTCCGCCAGGTTCGGATGGGTTGGTTTTGCTGCCCTATTTTATCGGCGAAAAAACCCCCATTTTTGATCCGCTGGCACGGGGCATGTTCTTCGGTTTGACCTTACAGCATACTCGCGCTCACCTTTATCATGCGATTCTCGAGGGCATCTCTTTTGGCTTCTTGCATCATATTGAAGTAATGAAAGAACGGGGATGGGAAATCCGCAGAGTTCGCGTTGCTAATGGGGGGGCGAGAAGTACGCTATGGCGACAGGTGACGGCTGATGTCATCGGTTATCCTTTGGAAGAAGTTGCCCATCATCCGGGCTCTTCCCTTGGGGCAGCTTTTGTAGCCGGGATGGGCGTCGGTGCATTTTCGGATTGGGCGGAAATCGAAAAGTACATCACCATCAGTCATATCACTCAACCCGACATGAGCCATCACGCACGCTATCAACAGCTCTTTGACTTATACCGTAGTCTCTATGAAGAGAACAAAACTCATTTCCGTACCTTAGCCAAGATCGAAGGAATCTCTATTGAAAACGAAACGGGTTGGTAGCGATGAGACGATTGAATTGGTTGAAGCGCAATATTGGTTTATTGGTTAGTCATCTTATCTTAATTGGGGCTTCTTTGGTGATCTTACTGCCCATCCTGTGGGTGATGCGCACCTCGTTTGCCAATCGTCTAATCGCCTATAAGATTCCACCGGTATGGTTCTTTGCGCCAACCTTAGAAAACTACCGCATTATCTTTGAAAAATATCCCTTTCAAAAGTACTTTTACAACAGCCTTTTGGTCTCCGCTGCGGCGAGCCTAGTAGCTTTGGCACTAGGGGCTTTGGCAGCCTATTCCATTGCCCGATTCAGGACCGGCGATCCGATCTTGCGCTTGAGTATGTTAAGCACCCAAATGCTGCCGCCCATCACCCTGGTAATCCCCATCTTTCTGCTGGCACGCATCTTTCATTTGTGGGACTCACGCTTGGGATTGATTTTGGCGTACTTGTCGTTTAATTTACCGTACACGGTATGGATTCTGATAGGCTTTTTCCAGAGCATCCCGGTTGACCTCGAAGAAGCAGCCATGATCGATGGCTGTTCGCGCGTCCAAGCTTTCTGGCGGGTTACGATTCCGGTTTCCTTGCCAGGCTTACTGGCGGCAGGAGTTTTTAACTTTATCCTGAACTGGAACGAGTTCCTTTTTGCCTTAATCTTGACCGGCCGCGAAACGCGCACGCTTCCGGTAGCAATTGCCAGTTTGTGGACTCAGCAAGGTGTGCAAATTGGGGCGGTTTCGGCGGCGACCTTTCTGGTTATCTTGCCGGTGATTGTCCTGACCTGGGTGATTCAGAAGTCCCTAGTTAGGAACTTGACCTTTGGATCGATTAAGTAAAGCTATAGAAAGGAGAAAAAAAATCTATATCGGTGTGTTTTGTTTCACGAAACTTATCTTTTATATCTGATCTAGAAAGGAGAGAAGCAAGATGAAGAAAAACATGATTGGTCGTATTTTTAGTCTAGGGGTGGTGATTGCGTTGCTGTTAGGTGCTTGTGCGCCTCAGGCAGCGGAATCACCTGCAGCACCGCAGGCGCCGGCGGCTACCCAAGCACCAGCAGTCGAGGGCCCCGCCCAAGCGACGGAAGCACCTGCTGCGAAACCCTTTGAAGGGGTGACCATCAATATTATGATGGAGGGTGTCCCGGATACCGAGTTTGTCCAAGCCGTGTTGCCGAAGTTCCAAGAGGCAACCGGCATGACCGTCAACATCGAAGTCTTAAATTACGCCCTGATGCATGAAAAGCTGGTTCCCCAATTGACGGCGCCACAGGGAGCGGGGTCGTACGATGTGATTGTGGTGGACAATTATTGGGTTGGCGAATTTGTCAACGCCGGCTGGTTGATGGAATTAGATGAAATGGTGGCAAAGAGCCAGACCATTGATCTAGGCGACTATCTTCCTTCAATGGTAGAAATGGTCGGGCAATTGCATGGCAAAACCTATATGATCCCCTTCTACAACTATGCCATGGCGTTGATCTACCGTTATGACCTACTCAACGACCCTGCCCTTCAAGAAGAGTATAAACAAAAATTTGGCAAAGATTTAGCTCTCCCCCAAAGTCCTGAAGAATATGTTGAGTTGGCAAAATTCATGACCCGTGATACTAATGGCGATGGGCAAGTCGATTTTTACGGCTCGGCAATGATGGGTTTACGGCCCGATCCGACAGCGATGGAATTCCTAAACTATCTCTATGGACTTGATGGTCGTATCTATGACGAGAACTGGAATGTGACCATCAATAACGAAGCTGGTGTTAAAGCCCTAACCCTCTATGTGGAAGCGATGAAAAATGCAGCTCCTCTTGGAGCGCCGGCTTACGGTTTTGATGAAGCTTTTTCGACTATGGCACAAGGGCAAGCCTTCAGCTATATTACCTTTAACTGGATGTTGCCTCAGCTCAACGATCCCGAAAAGTCGCAGGTCGTGGATAAATGCATGGTGGTGCGCGTGCCAGGCGGCAGAGGTTTGCTGGGTGGCTGGGGATGGGCGATACCCGTCTCGTCTCCTAACCCCGAAGCAGCCTGGGCGTTTATCGAGTGGGTTGAATCTTTTGAGATCGCGAAAGAGCGCGCGCTGCTCGGTGGGGCACCTGCGCGGGCGGATGTCTTCGAGGATATGGATGTTCTACTAAAGTATCCGCACTACAGTGAGGTGGAGCAAATCGTTGGAGAAGCGATTCCTTTCCCGATTATGAGCCGCAGTCCACAAGTGGTCGAGGAGCTCGGCCGGGCGATTTCCGAAGCCGTGGCGGGTTCTAAAACGGTGGTAGATGCTCTCAATGAGTTGGCTGAAATCCTCAAAGGATTGGTCGATTAACCAGTAGTTTTGGAGAGGCACTGTGTCTGCTAAGCAGTGCCTCTCCAATGAGGGTTGAGATGGCTGAATTGACAAAATCATCCCCCAAGAAATCCATTGCTCAGCCGATCCTGCGTGCAGATCGCAGATTACGCATTCACCTCGTCCTGCCGGCAATTCTCGGCATTTGGCTGGTGGTTGGGTTTCCCCTTTTGTATGCGTTTTATGTTAGTTTGCACGATTATATTTTGAGCCGCGGGGGAATTGGGGAATTCAATTTGGGGAATTACACCCAAATATTTAGCGATCGATTGTTGGTAGGGGCAACACGCAACACCATTGTCTTGACTTTTAGCGTTGTGGTATTGGAATTCCTGATCGGTTTTGGGTTAGCTCTCCTGTTGCACAATAAACGGCTCCGCGGAAGAGATATCTACTTGTTGATTTTACTCATTCCTATGCTGATGCCGCCGATTACGGTTGGTACAATTTGGCGGCTGTTGTTGCATCCAGAACTAGGAATTATCAATTATTTTCTCGGCTTGATTGGATTGCCTCAACCGGCTTGGTTGGGGGATCCGCGGTTAGCGATGATCACGATCATTATTGTGGATATTTGGCATGAAACCTCTTTCATCTTACTAATTTTATTAGCCGGCTTGACCTCTCTCCCGGATGAGTTGTATGAAGCTGCCATGATTGACGGCGCGAATTCGGTACAGCAATTTCGCTTCTTGACGGTGCCCTTGATGATGCCCACCATTTTAGTGGCAATTCTCATTCGCATGATCGCGGCGTTGAAAACCTATGATTTAGTCTATATTCTCACGCGGGGAGGACCAGGCATTGCCACCGAGACAATCAGTTATTACATTTACCGCGTTGCTTTCGTGTTCCTCGATATGGGTAAAAGCGCAGCGATGTCTTTTCTTTTGTTGGTGGTAATTATTTTCTTAACGTTAATTCTCATGCGGGTGATGCGTACCACAGAAACAACCTGAATTCCGACAAGACTTCGGTTTATAATCGAGGCTTGAGCTATGTTTCTGGAAAGAGATTGTTGAGATTCAAAGATCTGCGAGGTTGAAGATGAGCAAAGATTTACAACTCAAAGTTAGCGCCATTACAGGTGGCGGGTCAGGGATTGGAAAAGCAATTGCCAAGGCATTTGCTGAGGCAGGTAGTCGCGTAGCGGTTACAGACCTCAATTGGGAATGGGCAAATATTGTTGCCAATGAGATCAAAGATGCTGGTGGAGACGCAATTGCATTAAAGTTGGATGTCACGCGTCAGGATGAGTGTCAAACGGTCGTGGACTTGATTGTCGAACGTTGGGGTAAAATCGATATATGGGTTAATAATGCTGGCGTAAGCACGATGAATCGTTTTGTTGATTTGACGGAACAGGATTGGGATTTCAATATGAATGTCAACGCCAAAGGGACTTTTTTCTGTTCCCAGGTGGCGGTACGTCAGATGCTAAAACAGAAAGCAGACCCCAAAAGCGGCTTGCGCGGCAAGATTATCAATATTGCCAGCATGGCTGGCAAACGGGGCAATGCTCCTTTTTTGGCGCATTATGTAGCTTCCAAGTTTGCGGTGGTGGGTTTGACGCAAGCGATGGCGGGGGAATTGGCCCGACAGGGGATCACGGTCAACGCCATTTGTCCAGGCTATGTAGTCACATCGATGCAAGAGCGAGAGGTGGAATGGGAAGCAAATTTACGCGGCCTTTCTCCGCAAGATGTGCGCCAGCTATATATCGATGATACGCCTTTGGGCCGCCTTGAGATGGCGGAAGATGTCGCCACAGTGGCTGTATTCCTGGCTTCTCCGGCTTCCGATTTCATCACCGGCGAAAGCATCAACGTCAATGGTGGCTCGTTTATGGATTAAAAAGGGGCTCATTGGATCTACTCGAGCCCTTTTCCCTAAGGGGGAATAGGGTTTAAAATAATTCGGGGCGGGTGAGGGGCCGACCAATCTCTTTCAAGTAAGGATCTAGCTATGCATCGAGAACTTCAGGCTGCCATTGAAGCAGCAATTGAGGCAGGAGAATTTTTGCGCCAGAACTACGGCAAAGCCAATGCGCTTCGTTATAAGAGTGCTATCGAAATTGTTACCGAATTGGACGGCAAAACGGAACAAATCATCGCCAACCGATTACAAAGGGAATTCCCTCAATATGGGTTTCTGGGGGAAGAGGGACATCGTCAAGAGAGTAAAGCTGGGTTTTGGGTGGTTGATCCAATTGATGGGACAACCAATTATGTGCGTCGCATCCCGGTCTTTGCGGTTTCGATCGGGTTAATGGTCGAAGATGAAGCGGTCGTGGGTGTCGTTTACCAGCCGCTGACCGATGAGTTATTTGCAGCCAGCAGAGGAGGTGGAGCGACGCTGAATGGAGAACCCATCCATGTTTCGGCGGTCGATCAGATTGGCCGAGCGTTGGTTGGCTCGGGTTTTCCCTACGACGCTTGGACATCGGAGAGGGACAACCTCGTTCAATGGGGGCGGGCGGTGAAGCAAACTTTTGCAGTGTATTGCAGCGGGGTAGCTGCGCTGGGTTTGTGTGACGTAGCAGCCGGGCGGATTGATGGCTATTGGGAACTGCATCTGCACCCTTGGGATATTGATGCCGGAGCGTGTATCGTGCGCGAAGCCGGTGGGGTAGTGAGCCAAGTCAATGGATTGCCCTTCGACCCGTTGGGGCATACGATCCTAGCAGATAACGGATTGATTCATGAGGCAATGCTGAAGATGGTGCAAACTGAGTAACGTTTGGTTTAGCTGGTAAGCTGGGAAAATTTTCGCTGTTGATTTGGTTTAAGGTCGGGGACGATCAAGGTTTTGATCGCCCCCAAACGATTAACCTGAGCGGGGATATTATGGTAAAATAGATTATAAATATCTATATTAACACTAAAAAGGGAAAAGATGAAACCGAAAACAACGCTTATCGTGCTCATTGGGATTTTACTTCTTGCTGCTGGAGGCTTTGCCATTTATCAATTCGTCTTGGGACCAACCTTGCCGCCAAGTGGAACACCTGCTCCGATGCCGGTGGGGGTTGAGCAAGGCGTGCAAAGCGCCCCAAGCGGCGCAACCCCCTATCCAAATCCAGCAGAACAAGCGGCAGCTTCTGTTTCAGAAGAACAGCCAAATCCCAGTCCATATCCTGCTCCGCAAGAATCCCTGCCGCAAACAGACGCCATGGCTGAGGGACAAATCGTCTTTCAGATCGTCTCTGCAGAGAGCATTGCCCGATTTACGATCTTTGAAGAATTGCGGGGAAGCCCAAAAGATGTTATCGGCGAGACCAGCCTGGTCAGTGGGGAAATTCTGGTCAATCTTGAAGATCTCTCGCAATCCAAAGTTGGTGTGATTCAGATTAATGCGCGAGATTTCAAAACCGATGATGAGCGACGCAATTCGGCGATACGCAATCGAATCCTGCAGACCGATACCTATGAGTACATCACGTTTACCCCTAAATCGATCAGTGGTTTGAGCGGCAGCGGGGAGATTGGTAAAACTTACACCTTTCAGTTGACCGGTGACTTGACCATTCGGGAGATCACTCAAGAGGTTACTTTTGAGGTCACGGTTGTTGCTGAAAGCGATAGCCGTTTGAGCGGGAATGCCATTGCGACCATCCGCCGTTCGGATTTCAATCTCATTGTCCCGAATGTTCCGTTCGTTGCCAACGTTGCCGATGAGGTGAGACTGGAATTGATTTTTGTCGCGGCGGCAAGTGGCTAGGCTTTGTCTTTTAGAATACCTATCGTAAGTGTGTATGATGATTCATCGTGACACAGTTTTTGTTATGGAATAACATGTTCATTTGTTGGATTGTTCTCTTCGTTTAGGGGGAAATTTCACCGCCTGTTTTGCTCGAAACTACCGAGACTCTATCTAAAATAGGGAGTTTTGGGGTCTAAAATGCCGCAGGTTGATCGGTTCCTCCTTGTTCTTATGGTAAGATAGATGGTTACCATCGTGAGTTTGGGTTCATGCTTTTGATTGAGGAGAAGGTAAATTATCAAAGATGGATGAATCGGCTATTCTTGCAGATTATCTCAGTGATCAATCCTTAGCTCGTCTCGCCGGTTATGTGAGTTTTGAGCGCGGTCGCTCCTATTACATGGCAAATCGGGTGACCTTGACGCACGTTTCTTTTGACCGCATTGAGGCAAAAGTTAGAGGCAATTTACTCTATAAGGTCTCTTTGAGTATGGCTGGTGAACAGCTTGATTTTTCTTGCTCTTGCCCGGTAGGTCAAGGGGGATATTTTTGTAAACATCTGGTTGCAACTGCAATGCAAGCCCGATCCCAAGTGTCTGTACCACCCGAAGTGGCTTGGAAACGGAAACTGGATTGGCTTATCAGAGTGACCACCCGCACGGCAGAGGTCAACGAAAACTCTGCTGCGGCCAGGCTCTACATTTTGGTTTTTGGACTGACACAACGATATCAGTCTTGGGAGTTAGTGCCATTGCGCATCTATGTGAACAAGAATTATCAAGATGAGATGGGTGAGGTCAATTGGAATGATGTGCAGGCTTTGGTTCGTTTTATCCAACACAAGTCGATCCGTAAACCAGATATCGTTCGTTCTCTCGGAGAGTTCACTTATTGTCTTAATGCGGATAGTGGTGCCTATGTGCTTGCAAATCTACTCATCAGCCAATACACTTCTACCTGCAAATATTTGGAGTGGTTTTGGCGATTCCCTCTAGCGCTTTTTTACTACAGTGCTACGGATGGTTTGCGGCATCGCCTAGAATTACATCCTACCACCGAGAAAGCGGTAATGGTGGTGAGCAAAAGCGAAAAGGGATATGATCTGAATTTAGCTTTGACCATGGGTCATCAATTGCAACCGCTCTCTAGCAAAAAAGCTGCGATGGTTCAGAGGAATCCCATCGTGCTTTTAGTGGGTAATACCCTCGTACAGGTGTCCCATCCTCCTGCGCTTGTGTTGGAGAGTTTGCTCGAAGAATCCGCTTTGCACATTCCTGCTGCGTTTGAGGCGCAATTTCTTGACCAATACTTTGTCAAAATTGGGGAAGCTATTTCTCTGGTTGGAGAAGGGGTTGAATATTACGAAGATGTACAACCTCAACCTCGGTTGTATCTATCTGAAAAGAACAAAGAGTTGATTGCCGAGTTGCGCTTTGCGTATCTTGGTAAAGAAGTGCCTTATCAAAAGGCTCAGGAATATCTGGTCGTCCCCCAATCTGAAGGAGGCCGGGCATGGTTTATCCGGCGTAACCGCCTCTTGGAGGACACGCTTGCCGATGAATTGAGTACGACGCGCTACGGATTGAAGCGCTATTCCGTCAAAGAGCCTGGCTGCTATACGCTACGCGCAAAAGTACATATTTTGGACTTCTTGGCAAAGTTCATCCCCATGTTGATCGCCGACGGGTTTGAAATCTATGGGGAGGAACGCATAAAGTCGGTACGGTTAAATCGAGCGCGTCCTACCCTTTCGCTGAGCATTTCATCGGGGATCGACTGGCTGGATTTGAACCTGCAGGTTCAATTTGGCGATCAAGTTGCCCCATGGAAAGAAGTGCGTGCAGCCATCTTTAAAGGACAGACGTACGTCAAACTAGCAGATGGATCGATCGGGGCGATCCCGCCCGAGTGGGTTAGACGCTTCAAAAAAGTGTTCTCACTGGGCAAAGCGACCGAACGGGGGCTTGAGTTGAGCGAGGCACAACTCCCCTTGGTGGATGTCTTGATCGCTGAAGCCGAGATGATTCAGGGCTTTGAGGAGTATAGGCAACGGTTGCAGCAATTGCGTGATTTTGAACGAATCGAACCCCAACCTTTGCCGCAGGGTTTCCGGGGTGAATTGCGTCCTTATCAAAAGGCTGGCTATGATTGGCTGCATTTTCTGTATCGCTATAAACTAGGGGGGTGTTTGGCCGATGACATGGGGTTGGGCAAGACGGTGCAAGTATTGGCCTTTCTACAATCGCTGAAGGAGCGCCAAGAAGCTACCGCTGCTCATCTTTTGGTCGTGCCCAAATCGTTGTTGATCAATTGGCAACGGGAAGCTGAACGATTTACGCCTGAGTTGCGTTTTTTGGATTACAGCACGGCCGATCGTCCCAAAGACCTAAAAGCCTTTGATGCTGTCGATGTGGTCTTAACAACTTACGGCATTGTGCTTCGCGATATTGAAAAGCTACGCAAATATACCTTTGATACCGTCATCCTAGATGAGTCCCAAGCGGTCAAGAATCCCCTAGCACAGAGCGCCAAAGCTGTGCGCCTGCTCAATTGTCGTCATCGGTTGGTGATGACAGGAACACCCATCGAAAATAATACCTTTGAGCTTTGGTCTCAATTTGCCTTCCTTCAGCCGGGTTTGTTAGGAAATTTGGAGACATTTCGGCGCGAGTTCGCCGGTCCTATTGAAGCGGAAGGTGACGAGGAAACTGCAGACACCTTGCGAAAACTGGTGCACCCTTTTATCCTACGCCGAACGAAAGCCCAAGTGGCTCCAGAACTGCCGCCTCGAGAAGAACGTCTGATTTATACGCAGATGGGTGAGGAACAGCAACACCTGTATCGCAAAATGCGTGATCACTACCGAGCGCTGATCATGGAGTCGTTTAGCTCTGAGATGCGGAACGACCAACGCATGACCATCCTTGAAGGGCTTTTACGCCTGCGCCAAATCAGTATTCATCCTGCTTTGGTGGAGCCGACCTTTCAGGGGGAGGCGCCGAAGTTCACCTGGCTGCTTGAGACCTTGGAGACCTTGCAAAAAGAAGGTCATAAAGCTTTGGTGTTCTCGCAATTTGTCGAAGCCCTTCATCTCCTGCAGCGAGAGTTAGACAACCGCTCGGTGCGCTATGCTTATCTAGATGGGCAGACGCACAATCGTCAGAGTCAAGTGGATGCCTTCCAAAACGACCCAGATTTGCCTTTCTTCCTGATCAGCTTGAAAGCCGGAGGAGTGGGGTTAAACTTGACTGCCGCAGACTATGTCATCCATCTCGATCCATGGTGGAATCCGGCTGTTGAACGCCAAGCTGCCGATCGGACGCACCGCATTGGGCAAGATAAGCCAGTTTTTATCTATAAGGTCATTGTGCGCGATACGGTTGAGGAGAAGATGTTGCATCTTCAGGAAAAGAAACGTCAGTTGGTTGACCAAATAATTCACGCCGAAGGGAGCATCTTTAAGTCTCTCAACCGTGAGGATTTAGAGGTGTTATTCAGTTGAGGTTATCGCTGAGGCTAAAGGAGTCAAGGCGTAGGGCGGAGAGATGGAAGGCAGATAAGGATGAAATAAAAAAGCCCTGCGAATGATGATAGCGGCGAAACGGGGATGTTCTTCGCAAGGCTGTTGTTCCATAGGATACTGCAAACGTTTACACATTTCCAGTGATTTTTGTCATCTCGTCTGACGCCAAATGATACGACAAAAGGTTTGGTAAAATGGGCCGGTAACACGAAAAAGTACCCTTCTGCCTGAGGCTGTAGGATACTGAAACAACATTGAGAAGGAGGCCGTCAATGACCCCAACTCTGGTGGTTATCGGAAGCATCAACATGGATTTGGTTGTGCGTGCGCCGCGTTTACCTCGCTTGGGCGAGACCATCCTCGGCAGGGATTTCCGTACCTTCCCTGGTGGCAAAGGGGCGAATCAAGCGGTGGCAGCAGCACGCTTAGGGGGCGCGGTGCGGATGGTCGGGCGAGTCGGACAGGATGCCTTTGGAGAGGCTTTGCTGGAGACGATGGCAAAAGATGGGGTGGACATCAGCTACGTTACTCGTGACCCTGACAGCGCAAGCGGAGTAGCGTTGATTACCGTGGAGGAAGGGGGGGACAATGCCATTGTGGTTGCACCGGGGGCAAATGGCAAGCTAAGCCCTGAAGATATTCGCTCCGCCGAGAAAGCCTTTGTCGGCGCCCAAGTGGCGGTGTTGCAATTGGAATGTCCGTTGGATACTGTCCATGAGGCAATTCGCCTTGCTCGGCGTCTAGGGGTGCGCGTGGCTTTGAATCCGGCTCCTGCGCAACCCTTGCCCGATGATCTACTGCAACAGGTAGATGTTTTGATCCCCAATCAAAGCGAGTTGCTGCTGCTCAGCGGCGAGCAAGAAGTGGAAGCTGCCATGCGGCGGATGTTGGAGCGCGGTGTCAAGACTCTGATTGTCACATTGGGAGAGAAGGGCTGTTTGGTTGCTCAGGGAACTGAACGGCATCCAATTGCGCCATTTCCGGTGCAGGCTGTAGACACCACCGCGGCCGGTGATGCTTTTGTCGGGGCGTTCGCCGTGGCTTGGGCGGAGGGGAAATCCCTGATAGAAGCTGCGCGCTGGGGAAACGCCGCCGGAGCTTTGGCAGCCACGCGGGCAGGCGCGCAGCCCTCTCTGCCAACCCGCCAAGAAGTCTTGAAGCTGCTTTAGAGCAGACGGTGAGCTTTGGGGAAGTGGTTTTTGATTTTTTTATCCGCAACCCTTCCCCAACCAAGCGGGTAGGTGTCGACACAGATAGGTAGCCACCCCCGATAGTCGAAGATAGCGCGTTCCTTATGCGAGAAAAACGATTCTTGCAGAACCTCTCCGCTCAGATACTTCAATATTGCATTGTGATCGGCGGCTAAATTAAGTTTGATGGGAAGCTGCTCTTCTCGAAGAGCTAAGAGCAAGGCATGGGAGGGATCGAGACGGTCTGATTTGACTTCCCCCAAGAACCATCCAGGTCTCAGGACGCGTAGCCGCCCAAGGTCAATGGCTTCAGGGGGGATAAAGTAGAGATGATGACCGAAGACCATCAAGCGCAGGGGATCGATCTCCGCGCTGCAGAGGGAAGCGATCCATTTTTGCACCGTGCGGCGTTGGCTGAGCGGCAACGGATGGATTGCAAATGGGGAAACCTCGCGCCACTCGCCGCCGCTGCGCCGTCGTAGGACGGCAATGAAATGCCCTTCGGGGTGGCCATGGTGCGGAAATAAGCGATAGACGCCTCGCCAATCGGGGAGGGTCGCCTCGAGCGCCAGCCATTCCGGATGGGCGTGGTCAAAAGACACAAGGGGTTTCACGTCAACCAGCTCGAAATCTTTATGCTCTTGGAGAAAGCGACCGATGACACCTTCGTTTTCTTCGGGGGCAAAGGTACAGGTGGAGTAGACCAATCGCCCGCCAGGGCGGACTAAGCGAGCTGCTTGGGGTAATAAACCACTCTGGCGGTTGGCGCAAGCGCGCACAATTTCGGGTGACCAGTCCAGCCGCGCCTCTAAACTGCGTCGGAACATCCCCTCCCCAGAGCAAGGTGCGTCCAGTAACACACGGTCGAAGAAAGCTCCCCATTGATCTGCTAGTCGATGTGGCGGCTCGTTGGTCACGATGACGTTGCGTGCTCCCCAACGTTCGAGGTTCTTTACCAGATCCCAAGCGCGCTGCGAATGCAGATCGTTTGCTACCAGCAGCCCTTGTTGATTGAGGCGGCTAGCGATGTGCGTGGCTTTACCGCCCGGCGCAGCAGCTAGGTCGATCACATGGTCACCTGGTTGGGGATCCAAAAGTTCTACCACTGCCATAGCCGAAGGCTCTTGGAGGTAATATAAGCCGGCTGCATGATAGGGATGTTTTCCAGGACGACCTTCGCCGCTTACAAAAAAACCCTCGGGACACCAGGCAATCGGTTGCAGCTCAAAGGGGGCTTTGGTGAGGAACTCATCGGGTAAAATTTTCAGCCGATTGACCCTTAAACCACTTTGGGGAGGCTGGTGCAGGGTAGAGACGAAAGCTTCGAATTCATCCCCCAACCAGCCTTTCATCCTTTCCAAGAAGAGGGGAGGCAGCTCCATTACGCTCACGATCTGCGTTCGACAGCCTCATCGGCGATGGCGAGGCGACAGTAAACCCCTTTGGCGCGTTTGACAGGGATAGGTGAGAGGCTGCCTTGAGCCGACCAGGTGCAAAAGGGGGGGTTGGAGACTGCGGGGAAGGATCTCATCATCAGTTAGGTTGATCATCAGAAAACCTCATTTGTCCATGGTGGATTGTTTTCTTTTATCTTAACACAAAAGCGAGGGGAAAGGAAAAAAGCCCAAATGCTGCGGGGGAGGACATTTTCCCTAAAAATAGTCGACAAAATAGAAAATTAACCCTTGCAAAACCTTGACAAATTGGAGGAAATATGTAAAATATAAAATATCTAGACAAAAACTATACAATACTTATAAAGGAGTTGACCATGAAAAAGATTGCATCCCTTGTTTTCTCTGTGTTCGTTCTTAGCTTTCTTCTTGCGGCTTGTGCTCCGGCAGCTACGCCGATGCCGGAACCCCCAGCAACCCCTGTGCCTCAACCTACTGCAACCCCCATGCCCGAACCGACAGAGGCGCCAAAGAGCATTGTGGATATTGCCGTTGCTGATGGGCGCTTCAATACGCTGGTGCAGGCTGTACAGGCAGCCGGGTTGGTCGAGACTCTTTCGGGCGACGGTCCCTTCACCGTGTTTGCCCCGACGGATGAGGCTTTTGCAAAACTGCCTGCCGGCACGATCGAAGCCCTGCTCGCTGACCCTGAGCAATTGAAGAACATCTTGCTTTATCACGTCGTAGCTGGCAAAGTGATGTCCGATCAAGCCATGTCCCTGACTGAAGCCGAAATGGCAAACGGCGATAAGGTCAAGATCAAAGCCGATATGGGCAAGCTGATGATTAACGACAGCACGGTGGTGATTGCCGATATCGAAGCTTCCAATGGGGTCATTCACGTTGTCGATAGCGTCTTGCTTCCTCCTCAAAAAGCCACGATTGTTGATATCGCTATCGAGGATGGACGTTTTACTACCCTACTGGCGGCTGTTGAAGCTGCAGGACTGGTCGATACCCTGAATAGCGAAGGTCCTTTCACCGTCTTCGCCCCCACCGATGAGGCGTTTGCAAAGTTGCCAGCTGGCACGATCGAAGCTTTACTGCAGGACATTCCTCAGTTATCCAGCATTCTCCTCTACCACGTCGTGCCTGGCAAGCTGATGGCTGCGGATGTGACGGCAGCAGATTACCTGAACACCGCGCAGGGCGAGTCGGTGCGCATCAAAGTTGAGGATGGTAAAGCCTATATCAACGAAGCCCAAATCATCCTCACCGATATTGAAGCTGCCAATGGGGTCATCCATGTCATCGATACGGTTATCCTGCCTGGGAAAACGATTGTCGATGTAGCCATCAATGATGGGCGCTTTACGACCTTAGCCACCGCTCTTCAAGCGGCTAACCTTGTGGAAACCCTGCAGGGTGAAGGTCCCTTCACCGTCTTTGCCCCCACGGATGATGCTTTTGCTAAGCTTCCTGAAGGGACGATTGAAGCATTGCTCAAAGACATCCCAACCCTGACGAATATCTTGCTCTACCATGTGGTGGGTGCGGCGGTCAAATCTGATGAGGTGGTTACCTTGACCAGCGCAGACACTGTCTTGGGTAAGCCCGTGTCCATCAAAGTTGAAGATGGCAAAGTCTTTATCAACGAGGCGCAGGTTGTGATTGTCGACATTGTTACCAAGAACGGGATTATTCACGTCATAGACAGCGTTTTGCTGCCAGAATAATCCAATCCTCTCTCCTCCTTCTCCTCCTCCTTATCCCCG
>FWPU01003545.1_pt1 | contig 39057 bp, 28 predicted proteins | sample 2228361 | NCBI WGS metagenome assembly FWPU01 (sample SAMEA103939777, study PRJEB20133) | metagenome | reverse complement strand
CCTGAAGAGCCGCCCCCGCCACCCCCGCCGCCACCTCGTGCTCCAAGAACTGATCCACGGGCCGTTCCGCTATCCGGACGGTTCCGACCAGTCCCACCAACTGCTCGACCGCTTCGCCGCACTGATCGCCCAGTTCCCCAAGCAGGTTCACTATCTGCTCGGCAACCACGAGCTGGCCCAGTGGACGCAACGTCCCATCCTCAAAGGAGATGAGAACTACAACGCCCTGTTCGAGTCCGGCGTACACACCGCTTACGGCCCGCAGTGGGGACCGCAGGTCTATCAGGCTTACGTGGAGCTGTTTGCCGCCCTGCCGGTGATGATCCGCACGCCGAACCGGTTGCTGGTCAGCCATAGCCTGCCCGCCGCCCGCGATTTGGAGCAGTGGCAGCCGGCCCGCCTCGAGCAGGCGGCGGCCGACCCCGCCGAGCTGGCCCCGCGCGGCAGCATCCACGCCCTGGTCTGGGGCCGCGACACCCGCCCCGAACATGTCGCCCGCTTCCTGCACATCGCCGACGCCGACCTGCTGATCAGCGGACACATCCCGGCCCCCAACGGCTTCCACCTCCCCAATCCGCAGCAGATCATCCTGGACTGTGCCGCCGAGCCGGCCGCGTGCCTACTGGTGCCGGTCCATACACCCGTCCATCACGCCGATTTGGTCCAGGCGACCCGCATCCTCTGACGGTCACAGGTTGATTGCGGCGGACGGACGATCATCGGGATCCGCGGCGAGGAACAGCGAAGGCGGAAGGCGACTGGAAGAAGATGTGTGATTTTACGAAGTATAACGGATTGAGCCAATTGCCTTGATCCTCCTCGTTGCGGATAATGGCACACAGATCGGCCCTCAACCAGGTCCCAACGGGATGATGGCTCATGTCTATTGAATTCGACTGCCCGTATTGTCAGACGCATTATCGTTTGAAGGACGAGCTGGCGGGCAAGCGGGCACGTTGCAAAAACCCGCAGTGCCGGCGGGAGATCGTCATTCCGCGGCCGCGATCGCAGGCGGAGATCGAAGCGGCGGCCATCGCCGTGCTGACCGAGTCGGCCGCCGAGCCGTCCCCCGCCGCGCCGGCCGCTACCATCCCCATGACCTGTGACTATTGCGGCCACCAGTGGCAGGAAGATCGTTCCAAAGCGGGTAAGAACGTCCTCTGTCCGGAATGCCGGCAACGCTTGCGGGTACCCGAGCCCAAATCGCAAAAGCCCGCCGACTGGCGGCAACAGGCTCAGGGATTGCCCAGCCTGGCCCGCCAGAACATAGAACAGCTCGACGGCGTGGTGGACACCGCCGCCGCGGCGATGGTCTCCGGCGAAGCCCTCGTCCAGGCCGGCGTCACCGAAATCGAGCTGGAGCCGCGGCCCCTGCGGGAAAAACTCCTCATCGCCGGGACCGTTGTGGCCGTAGTCGGCCTGGTCGTCGGCAGCATCGTCTACTTCACGCACCGCTCGCGGGTCAAAAACGAGGAACAGCTACTTGTTGAGGCCAAACAGGAGCTGCAAGCCAGCCTGCCGGAGCTGTCCGCCGCCGAGGCGCCGCTGCTGAACGCCCTGATGCAATTGGTCGAGGCGAAGTACCTGCTGCACCACGACACGCCGGACAAGTTCAAGCAGGCCCATGCCTTGGTGCAGCAGACGCGGGGGACGCTGCGCACCAGCAAGCCCTCGCCGGTGGGGCACGCAATCGCCACGGAATGCGCCCTGCTGTGCATCGCCTTGGGCGGCGACGACCAGCAGGTCGCCCAGCAGCTCCGTCTGCCGTGGGTGCCGGACACCGGCCGCAACCTCCGGCCCGGCAGCGAGCGTCCCCGCACCGTTTACGACGAGCTGCGGCAGACCCTTGCCCTCATCCAGGGAGCAGAGGCAGACTTCCGCACCGTCGCCGCCCGCCGCATCGCCCTGGAGCTGGCTGCCGCCGGCCAGCCCCATATCGCCGCCGACCTGCTCCCGCTGACCCTGTTCGGCGACAACGAACGCACCGAAGCCCGCGCGGCGATCGCCCTGCTGATCCGGCAACGCGACGCCACCAGCGAGCTGCCCGCCCGCATCGCTCAGGAGATAGTTCGGACGACCAGCGGTCCAGAACCGGCCCCCACCCCCACCGCCGCCCCCTCCGTCCTTGCCCTCTGCGCCGTCTGCGGCATCAAACAGGCCCCGCCGCTACCGCCCCTGCCGCCGCAGGGACCGATCGCCGAGCTGACCCGCCTGGCCCACGTGCAACGGCTCCTCCTGAGCGGCGACCTCCCCGCCGCCCTGCAAGTAGCCCGACGCGAAGGCCCGCCCGAAGCCCAACTGAAAGCCCTGTGGCTTTGTGCCGAAGCGGCCGCCGAGCCGGTACCAGCCCTTCAGGCCGCCCAGGAAGTGCTCCAAGCCACCCGCAACCGGCCCAATGTGCGGCTGGCTCCCGGCCTGCTGCTGCGGCTGGCGCAACGGGCCGCCGCTGCACAGCAGATCGACACGGCCCAGGGCTTCGCCGCCGCCATCAACGACGCGGCGTTACGCACCTGGTGCGAGGCGGAAATCGTCCGCCACCGTGTCGCCGCATCAACGCAACGGGCCGAGGAGCAATGGATGCCGTTGCCGCTCATCGCCGAGCAGTTACAGGCGGGTCACTGCTGGGGGCGGATGTGGATCGCCTGGCAGAACGCCCGCCTCAGCGGCGACCGCGACGCCGAAAAGCGGGCCATTTTGGGTTGGAGCCCCGCCGCCGTCCACGCCTTCGGCCTGGCCGGCATCGCCCTGGGCCTACAGCAACGCTAGGTCGGCCCCGCTTCTCCTCCCCCCGCTTGGGCAAATGCCGGACCGTGCCTGCCAGCGGCGAGTGCTGCCGGATCAACCGTCAGAACGACCCCTCCAACCGGTACGGCGAATGCGGATCATGCTCGTGACGGATCTCGTCCACCGGCGATTGCCGCAGCCAGCCGCCGTACAGACGGTTCGCCGCGTTGAACACTAGACCGTCCACCGGCCCCACATTCTTGTAGGCGTGCACCACCCCCGGCGGCACTAACAAGGCATACGGGGCACTGGCCCCCACCGTGCGCACCTCCTTGGCCCCGTGCGTCGGCGAGTGCCGCCGGGCGTCCCACAAATGTACCTCAAAATCGGACGGGCCGATAAAGCAGAAATAGTCGGTCTGTTCCCGGTGCTCGTGCGGCCCCCGTGTCACGCCAGGACGCGTCAGCGAGACATACGCCATCACTGGATGATGCTGCGGGTCCAACAAATCTTGCCGGAACAGCTCCACCAGCCAGCCGCGGCTGTCGTGGCGGACCTTCAACGGGATCCACCACACATCGTGAATCGGCCCCCGCTCCACATACTGCGGCACCTCGACGTTCACGGCTCCTCCCTCCCCTTTCGCCGGTTCTTCATCCGCCTTTTTCGTCTTCTTCAGCATTTTTTGGCTAGCGGATTGTCGTCCACAAGTTAGTTTATTTACAACCCCTGACCGCTACTCGTGCGGCGGGACTGATGCGGTGAGCCACACAGCAAGTCCATAACAGGAGTAGCAGCGATGCCACTGCGATCGATGGTCCTGGTCGGCGTATTAGGAATCGGCTTGTGGGGCGTGGGCTCGGCCAGCGGGGTCAAACAGACCGGCCACGGAAAGTCGGACCACAGCATAGGGTTATCCGGTGACCAAGGATCAGCCAGCGGAACACGTTTGGCCGGCGGCGTAGACTCGGCAGGCGGCCCGGTGTCAGCAGGCGGCCCGGTATCTGCGGCGGATCCGCCGGCGTCACCGCGACCGGCCCAGCCGACCCAGGCGGCGACGCCCCGCAACGACCCCCTGCAACGCCTGCCGGGGCTGCAACGCGACGGCTCCGTCCAGTTGCCCAACCAGTGGAAGCTGCAGCCGGCCGGACAGCACATCGAAATCGGCGATTTTCCGGTCAACATCCAACTGCATCCCAGCGGCCAATACGCGGCGGTGCTGCACTGCGGCATGCGGGAGCACGAGGTGGTCGTCATCGACCTGGCGGCCAAGGGGCGGCGGATCGTCAATCGGGTCACCGTGCCGCAGGCCTTTTACGGCCTGGCCTTCTCGCCGGACGGGCGGCAACTCTACGCCAGCGGCGGCGAGTTCGACGTCGTCCACGTCTGGGACTTCGACAAAGGCCTGCTGCACAACGCCCGCACCCTGGAGGTCAAAAGCCCTGCTCCCCGCACCGTCCCCGCCGGACTGGCCCTAGACAGTCGCGGCCACGACCTGTTCGTCTGCGGCCTGTGGGCGGACGTGCTGGTCCGCATCCCGCTGGTCAACCCGGCCAACGCCGTGGCCATTCCCTTGCGGCGAGCCGACCCGCCGTCGCCGGCCCCGCCGCCGGCCCCCAAGGGGGAACCGCCCAGCCCGCCGGACGGACGCCGCGAGCCGAGCCAAGCTTCCGATTCCGCCGCCCAGCCTCCCAAAAAGAAGCAAGCCACCGACGAATACGGCGGCGTCCGCCCGCCCGCCGACAACGGCTTCCCCTACGCCGTACTGGTCGATCCCAATGGGCAGCGAGCCTACGTCAGCCTCTGGGCTGCCGCCGCCGTGGCGGTCGTGGACCTGGAAACCAACCGCCTCCTCACCCGTTGGCCCACCGAATCCCACCCCACCGAATTGGCCCTCTCCGCGGACGGCCGCACCCTCTATGTCGCCTGCGCCAATTCCACCAAAGTCTCGGTCCTGGACGTCCCCAGCGGCAAGCCCCTGCAGGTCATCCACGCCGCACTCTATCCCCAGGCCCCGAACGGCAACACCCCCAACAGCCTGGCCCTCACCCCGGACAGCGAAATCCTCCTGGTCGCCAACGCCGACGCCAACAACCTGGCCGTCTTCAACGTCTCTAACCGCCTGCAGGCCAAGCCCTTAGGATTCATCCCCACCGGCTGGTACCCCACCTCCGTCCGCTACAACCGCCTGGACAAGACCATCTACTTCGCCAACGGCAAAGGGGTCGTCACCAAAGCCAATCGCAGCGGCCCCAATCCGGAAAAACCGCTCCCCAACCTGACCGAATACATCGGCTCGCTCTATCGCGGCACCTTCGCCGCACTCCCCATGCCCACGCCCGAGCAGATGGCCCGCTTCAGCAAACAGGCTTACGCCTGCAGCCCCTTGCGGCCCGACAGCAGCCCCCGGGATGAACAGGTCGCCCCCGACAACCCCATCCCCCGCAAGATCGGCGACCCCTCCCCCATCAAATACGTTATCTACATCATCAAGGAAAACCGCACCTACGACCAGGTCTTCGGCGACCTCGCCGCCGGACCCAACCCCATCGGCAACGGCGATCCGTCGCTGTGCCTGTTCCCCGAGCCGGTGACCCCCAACCACCACAAGCTGGTCCGCGAATTCGTCCTGTTGGACAACTTCTACGTGGAAGGGGAAGTCTCCGCCGACGGCCACGAATGGAGCATGGGGGCTTATGCCACCGATTTTGTCGAGAAGCTCTGGCCGCTAAGCTATCGCGGCAGCCCCCGCAAGACCTTCGGCTATCCGTCGGAAGGCCTGCTCGATCCGGCGGCCCGCCCGGCCGGCGGCTACCTGTGGGACCGGGCCCGCGAAGCTGGCATCTCTTATCGCAGCTACGGCGAATGGATCGAAAACGGACCCAAAAACCCTGACGGCACCTTCCAGCCGGGCCGGGCCCGCGTCCCCGCACTGGAAGGACATTTCGATCCCCTCTTCCGTGGCTACGACCTCGAATATCCCGACGTCAAACGCGCCGAGCGGTTCATCAGCGAGCTGCGGCGGTTCGAAAAGGCCGGCGACATGCCCCGCCTCCAGATCCTCCGCCTCCCCAACGATCACACCGCCGGCACCCGCGTCGGCATGCCCACCCCCACCGCCTATATGGCCGACAACGACCTGGCCCTGGGACTGGTCATCGAAGCCATCAGCCACAGCAAATTCTGGAAGGAAACGGCCATCTTCGTCGTCGAGGACGACGCCCAGAACGGCCCCGACCACGTGGATGCCCACCGCACCGTCGCCTTGGTCATCAGCCCCTACACCAAACGCCGTTACGTCGATAGCACCCTCTACTCGACCTCCAGCATGCTGCGGACCATCGAGCTGATCCTGGGGCTCAAGCCGATGAGCCAGTTCGATGCGGCGGCCCGGCCCATGTACAATTCCTTCCAGGCTAAGCCCGATTTCACACCCTACCGGCACGAGGTCCCCCGCGTGGACATGAAGGCGGTCAACCAGCCGACTGCCTGGGGCGCGGACCGCTCGGCGAAGTTCGACCTGAGCAAGGAAGACGCCGCGGACGACATCCTGTTCAACGAGGTGATCTGGAAGGCGGTCAAAGGGGCGGACAGTCCGATGCCGCCCCCGGTGCGGGCTGCGTTTTTCGTGCCGGTCAAGCCCACCGCCCGCACCGACAAGGACGATGATGACGACTGAGGACGCCGCCCCGACGCTCGGAACCACCCCGCCGGCCCCGGCGGCTGCAACATCCCGCCGGATCCGCCGGAATTAACGGAATTATCCAACGGTATGGCTAATTATACACATATGCATATAGGCATAGAGACATTTGTCTTATACAAGCGTATGAACTGTGAGTTTATGAACTGTGGGTTTATGAACTGTGAGTTTACGGCAGCGGGTTTACCGGACGGCGGTTGCGGTCGCCGCGGCAACGTTCGGGGCCGGCGCCGCCTGACGCGCCGCCCGCAGTAGCGGTTGCGGGTAAATCCCGAATACGAGCGTCGCCACCACTAGCCCGGCGACGGCCAGACGGCTCGGCACCGCCCACATCCCCCGGCTTGGCCGCAACGGCTCCCGCAGATATATCACGCCGATGACCCGCAGATAATACACCGCCGCCACAGCAGCGTTGACCACCGCGATCATCGCCAACGCCACATACAGTCCCCGCGTCGCCCCGTCCGTCGGTACGGCCAGCACCCCCACTATCAGCAGCAGCTTCCCCACAAATCCAGCGGTAAACGGCATGCCGATCAGGCTGAGCAGGAACACCGTCAGGCACAACGCCGAAAACGGGTGCGTCCGGCCCAACCCGCCCAGATCGTCGATCAGGCGGACCGGACGGTCCGGGTCCTCCATCCAACCCAGCACGGCGAACACCCCCAGCGTCATCAAGCCGTACGCCGCCAGATAAAACAGGACCGCTTCCATGCCGCCGATGACCGGCACGACGCCGGACGTGCCCCCTGCAACTGCCCGATCCGGCCATGCCAGGGCCGTCACGATCCCCATCAGCATATAACCGCCGTGCGCGATGCTCGAGTAGGCCAGCATGCGGCGCAGATCGCTCTGCCGCAAGGCCAGCACGTTGCCAATACTCATCGTGATGACGGCCACGATCCAGACCATCAGGGGCCACTGGGTGGCCAAGGGAAACGGCAGATGCTGGCCGTCTGCGGCGAACAGCCCGAACAGCCGCCCCAAGGCGACCAGTCCGACCAACTTGGGCACCACTGCCAGCACGGCGACGACCCCCGTCGGGCCGCCCTGGTACACGTCCGGAGCGTAGAAATGAAACGGCACGGCGGCGATCCGGAACGATAACCCCGCCAGGATCAGCACCGCCCCCAACAAGGCCGGCGGCGACACCCCCTGCTGGTGCAGCGACGCCAGACACCCCGCAATCACCGGTATCTGCGTGCTTCCGACCACGCCGTACCAGTAGCTCCAGCCAAACAATAGCACCGCCGAGGCCGCCACGCTCAGCAGGAAGTACTTCAACGCCGCTTCGTGGGTCTCCGGCGTCCGCCGCGGCAGATACAGCAGCACATACGTCGGGATGCTCACCAGCTCCAACGACAAAAATAGCGTGATCAGCTCATTGGCTTGGCCGACAAATGAAGCCCCCGCCAGCACCGTCAGCAGGCAGCCGTAATATTCCGCCGCCCGCACGCCCGGCACTTCCGGCCAGGTGATCAACAGCAGGGCCAGGCCGCCCACCAGGACCAGCCACCGCACAAACGTGGCGACAACATCGCTCACCAGCGGCGACGACGCTGGCAACGGACCCAGCCGCACCACTCCCGCCACCACCATTGCTGCCGCCACGCCCGCCCAAGCCACCAGCCACCACAGCCAGCGGCGATTGTACACGCATCCGAACAGAAATATCGCCCCGGCCGTCCCGAGCAGTACCGCCTCCGGCAACGCCTGCCGGAATACCCCCAGGTAGGCCTGAATCAGTTGCGGATCAGACAATAGGTTCACGGCCCATCATTCCCGTAGTGCTGAATTCTATCTGTAGTGCCGATCTCTCTAGTGCCGACTCTTCGTCACAACTCTATATCAAAAAACCACTTTAGTTATTGCGTCCCGGCTTCGCGTTCCGGTCGCTACGGCCGGATCACCCCGCTCACGGACCGTCAATCCGGCACCAACCCGCTACTTTAAACCCCCATTGTTAATCAGACAGTCCCTGCTTGCCGTAATGTTAATCAGATAGTCTCTGCCTTCCGTTCGTTGGATCGAACCGTACCTCGCCCCCCTTAGGCGGAATCCCCTTGCCGCCCGGCGGCGGAAACGGCGGACCCGCGGGCGGCCCGCCCGGCAGACCCCCCTGGGGCATCATCGGCGGCGGCGCCCCCTCATACGGCCGCAGTTGCGGCGACGGCACCGGCAGCGGCGGCACTCCCGCCCGCTGCCGCGCCTGCTCCACCACCACCGTCAGCACCCGCACGTCCGGCCCCAGCGTCTCCAATACATACTGCGGAAATAGCCCTAACACCAGGCACAGACCCGCCGGCACCCCAAACGCCACCCACTCGCGGCGGGTCATATCCGGCAACGCCGCCGCAGACTCCCCCCGCCGCGCCGACGGCTCCTGCAGCCCCCGGAACAGTACCTGTTGCACCATCGTCAGCATGTACCAGGCGCTCAGCAATATCCCGAACGCCCCGACCACCGCCGGGCCGACGCCTGCCCGGGACGGATGCCGGGCATGGAACAGCCCCGCCAGCAGCAGCATCTCGCTCACGAAATTGTTCAGACCCGGCAAGCCGATCGCCGCCAAAGTCAACGTCATCATCACCACCGCAAATGCAGCGTACCGCCCCATCAGTCCGCCAAACGCGGCGGTCTGCGTCGTGCCGTACCGCTCGTAGAGGAAGCCGACGGCGGCAAACAACGCCCCGGTGGTCAGGCCGTGGTTGACCATGTGCAGCGTCGCGCCGCTGAACCCCTCGGCGTTCAGGGCCAGCAAGCCGAGCACCAGCAGGGCCAGGTGAGCCATGGAACTATACGCCAGGAGTACCTTCAGGTCCCGCTGCCGATAGGCACAGAGCGACCCATAGACAATGCCGATGGCGGCCAGTACGCCGATCAGGGGCAAGCCGCATGCGAGCGCCGCATCCGGGGCCAGCGGGACCGCCAGCCGCAGCATGCCATAGGTCCCCAGCTTGGCCAGCAGGGCCGACAGGAGAATGGTCACGCCCAGCGGTGCGGCGGCATACGCGGCCGGCTGCCAGGTATGCAGCGGCCACAGCGGCGTCTTGACCAGCAGCCCCGCCATGATCGCCAGGAATATCCACACCTGGGCCTGACGCAACTGCTGCCACGACTCGGGTTCCCCGGACTGGGCCGCCGCAAACGCCTCCCGCAGCCGGTTCTGCACGTTCCCCATCAAATCCGGCAGCGAAAAAGTAATCGTCCCGTCCGGATTGGGAAAATACAGCACCGCGGCGATGATCCCCACCAAGGTGAACAGGCTAGCGGCCAACGTGTAGAGGAAAAAGGTGCGGGCCGCTTCCCGACGCTCCGGCCCGCTCCCCCAGCGACCGATCAGGAAAAACGCCGGAATCAGCGTGAGCTCGAATAGCAAATAGAACAATATGACGTCAAAGGCCAAAAACGCCCCGGTCGCCCCGACCTGCATCAGGAACAACATGCTATAGTACGGGCCACATCGCTCCTGGACGGTCTCCCACGAGGCGAGGATGGCGACGATCATCATCACGGCGGCCAGCACCACTAGCCACAGGTTGAGGCCGTCCACGCCTAAAAAGAGTTGGATCCGCGGTCCAGGCCGGTCGGCGACGCCCGGCAGCAAGTGGAGCAGCGTCCAGCGGGTGCGGCCGGCGGACCCCTGCGGCGCCGCCACATCGCCGGGAACGTATTCCGGCTGAAACCGCCCGACTTCCACGTACGGGGCGGCCCGGTCCTGGTCGATTCGGTAGTGCAGCACGGGCAGGGTGAGGGTCGCCAGGGCCACCGTGACCGCCAACTGCCCACAGGCTAGCCACAGGGCCACCCGGCGGGCCCACCGCCCCCAAGGGAGCACCACGACCGCCGCCAGCAACGGCAGCAGTACCACGAGCAGAACCAGCACTCGCGCGGTGGCGTGCATGACGCCGCTTCCTCGCTCCAAAGATCGTCTCAACTCCGCCGGGACGAGCCGGCCCGACGCTAAGCCAGTCGCTACCGTCGCGGCGACGCCCAGACCGTCACTGCCACACCCGCAACAGGACTAACACCATAAAAACCGCCAGGCCCAGCATCATCGCCGCGGCGTAAAACTGCACTAGGCCATTGTGCATGGTGCGCAATCCCTGCCCGATCCGTCCCGGCAGCGTCGCCAGCCAGCGGAGCACCCCGTCCCACGCCGCATCGCACAGCTTGGCCAGATAGGCCAACGCCTCGGCGGGCCGCACGATCACGGCCTGGTAAACCGTCTCGATATAAAATTCTCGCCGCGACAGGGCAAACACCGGTTCGAGGTTGGCCGGCAACTGCTCCGGCTCGCCGCGGCGGTACAACGCCACCGCCAAGGCGATTCCGGCCAGGGCCAAGACGGTGCTCACCCCTGCAACGGCGGCGTCGAAATGCGGCGTCCAAGCCGGGGCGGCCATCAGCCCAGCCGCCAGCGACACCGTCGGGGCCGACCCGACAAACCCGCTAAACCAGTGCGTAAACGGCTCCAGCACCGCGCCCACGCCCACGGCGCCCGCCGCCAGCACCACCAGCGGCACCGTCATCACCAGCGGCGACTCGTGGGCATGCTCCCCCGCTTCCGGCGGCAGCCGCTCCGGTCCCCAGAACGTCAGCAAATACGCCCGGAACGTGTAAAACGCCGTCAGCAGGGCCGTCAGCAACGCCAAAAGCAACAGCAGGTAGTAGCCGCCGCTGTAGTTGCGGGCCGTCTCGCTGGCGGCGATGACGCTTTCCAAGATCAAGTCCTTGCTCCAGAACCCGGAAAGCAGGGGAAAGCCGGCCAAGGCCGCCGCACCGCACAGGAATGTGAGGTGCGTGACCGGCAGACGGTGCCGCAAGCCCCCAAAGTGCCGCATGTCGATGACCCCGCCCATGGCGTGCATGACGCTGCCTGCCGACAGGAACAATAAGGCCTTGAAAAACGCATGGGTGATTAGGTGGAACATCGCGGCGACCACCGCAAAGGCGGGGGCCACCGCCCCCAGCGTCCCCAACGCCAAAAACATGTAGCCCAACTGGCTGACCGTCGAGTAGGCCAGCACTCGCTTCAGGTCGGTCTGGGCCAGGGCCAGGCCGGCGGCCAGCAAGGCGGTCAGACCGCCGATCCAAGCGGTGACGATCGCCGCTTCCGGCGCCAGCACATACAGCGGCGCACAGCGGGCGACCAGGTATACCCCAGCGGTCACCATCGTCGCCGCGTGGATCAACGCCGAGACCGGCGTTGGACCCTCCATCGCGTCCGGCAACCACACGTACAGCGGAAACTGGGCGCTTTTGCCCACCGCCCCGCACAGCAATAACAGGCAGGCAACCGTCAATTGCTCCGTGGGCGGCGGATGGTCAGCCATGTGCCGGAAGACCGCCTCCAGGTCCGTATGACCGCCCCCCAGCCGCCACAGCCAGAATATGCCCAATACGAAGCCAACATCCCCCAGGCGGGTCACCAGAAACGCCTTGCGGGCCGCCGCCGCCGCGGACGGCTTGTGGAAGTAGTACCCGATCAGCAGATAGCTGCACAGGCCGACCAGCTCCCAAAAGCCCAGCAGCAGGAAGAAGTTGTTGGCCAAAACCAGGCCGCACATGGCAAAGACGAACAGGCTCATCACCGCAAAGTAGCGGACGTAACCGCGTTCCCCCGCCATGTAGCCGGCCGAAAACAGGGCGATCCAGAAGGACACGAAGGTGATCATCGCCAGCATCGCCAGGGACAAGGCGTCCAGGGCGATGCTCAGGCGGACCTGGAGCTGTCCGGCGGCGAACCAGGTCAGCGGCGTGGCGATAAGCTGCGTGGTCGGAGCGTCATGGAGTTGCCCCAGCAGCGTGAAAGCCAGCAGCACCCCGCAGCCGCACGCGGCGACCAGCGGCACATGGGCGATCCCTGCGCCGATGCGGCTGCTACGCAGAGCCAAAGTCACCGCCACAGCCAACAGCGGCAGCCCCAGGATCGACCAGGTCAACGTCAGCGGGTCAGACATGGGCGGCCTCCTCGCTGCGGTGCGGCGGCCGCACGCCTGCGGGGGGCAGCTTCGGCCACGCCTCCGTCTCCGCTTCCGACCCCGCTGCCGGCAACGGCTCCTCGTCCACCTCCGGCGGCACTCCCGGCTCGCGGATCCCCTGCCATACCGACACGTCCAGCACCCGCGCCCGCCGATACAGCGTCAAAAACAACGCCAACGCCACCGCCGCCTCGCACGCCGCCACCGTCACGATAAACAGTACAAACGCCTGACCCTGCAAATTCGCATGGAACCGTGCAAACGCCGCCAGGTTCAACGCCACCCCCTGCAGCATCATCTCGGCGCACAAAAACATCGTGATCAGGTTCCGCCGGGTCAGAAAACCGACCAGCCCCAGCCCGAACAGCATCGCGGCGACGGCCAGATAATGCCACAGGTTGATCATGCCGCCTCCCCCGCCCGCCGTTGGGCGATCGCCACCGCCCCGACTGTCGCGATCAATAGCAGCACCGCAGCCAGCTCGACCGCCAACAGATACTCCGAATACAACAGGTAACCCAGGTTCGACACCGTGCGGGCCGGCAGCTCGCCCCGCCCGGCCAGCAACAGCAACTCGTGGTGCAGGTTCCGCCACTCCGCACGCACGGCGGCCAACTGCGGCGCCGGGGCCAGCAGCTCGCGTTCCACCCGCTTGAAGGCCTGCCAGTTGCGGTCACGCACCCGGCGGGCATGCTCCAGCAGCTCCCGTACGGCGGCGTCGTCCCGGTGCGGCCGCGGCGGCCCCGTCCCCGATGCCACCTCCGGCACTAGCCGCCGCGGCAGGCTCCCTTCCGTCCCGGCATGCAGCTCGTCGCCACGGGCCGCCCCCACCACCCGCACTACCAACTGCCGCACCTGTTCTGCCCGCTCCAGCCACTGCTCCCGGTCTTGCCGGATGTCCGCGTCGCTGGCCGACAAGGCCTCCTCCAGCAGGTGGATGGCTTGCCGCAACGCCTGCCGCTCCGGATCGGTCAGCGGCGTCTGCCAGCGGGCCGCCACCGCTGCCGCACCACCCGCCGCTGGAATGTTGGACGCAGCGTCATGTGCGGCAACATGTTCCGTCATCCTCACGGCCACAGACCCTGTCGCAGCCGCCTCCGCCGTCGCGGCCACGTGCAGCACCAGTAACACCAGCCCGGCGAAGGCAAAACCGGCCAGACTCCCCAGCAGCGGCTCACGGCTGCGGTCGTTCTCGTCCGACGGTCCCGCCGTGCGGGACAGCATCAACACGAACAAAAACGTCACAATGATCGCCCCGGCATACACGATCAGGGTCACCGCCATCAGAAACGGTGCGGCCAGCAGCAGAAACAGCCCGCAGGTGCTCAGGATGACGAAGGCAAAAGCGATCGCCCCGCGAGCAGGGTTCCGCTGTACCACCAGGGTAGTGCCGCCCAGCAACGCCCCCGCTGCAAACAGCACAAACAGGGCGGTGCCCACCGCGTCCCCCATCGGTCGGCCAAACTGCTGCACCAGCCAGACCGCGGCGACGACGGCCGCAGCGACCGCGGCGACGATCCCGCCAGCGACGAACCGGCCCCGCGGCCGCGGCAACAGCCACGAAAATGCCAGCACCGCCAGGGCCGCCCCCAGCACAAGCGGCCCCGCCCCCCACAGGTTCATCGTCGGTGCCTGACTCGTCATCGTTCCTAACGGCCCCGGGCACTTCGTGCATTTTTTCACAAGCCAATCGCGGATGATATAGCGTTTCGCCGGCCCATGGCACCCCCCGCCGGGCTGTTTCTATTGCGGCCTGTCGGCAAGTCGTGCCGCAACTTCAAATATTGCAATCTGTTACGGCGACAATTCCCCGGCTGAGGGGGAAGAAGGTGGGGCCGTCGCCGCGGAAACGGACGAGCCGGCGGAACAAGAGGCGTCGGACGTCGCCGGCTCGGCGGCGGGGCCGAGGCGTCCGGCACGGGTACGGACCGGGTCGGTCCCCGCCCGAACGGTGTAATCATAGACGCTCAAAAGTTTTTCCTTGTCAAAAATCATCTCCTCGCGGCTATAGCCGGTCAGGTCGTAGAGGGTGGTCAGCTCGATGGCATCGACCGGGCAGGCTTCCTCGCACATGCCGCAGTAGATGCACCGCAGCTCGTCGATGACGAACGTCTCCGGATATTTCTCGCGGCCATCTTTTTGCCACTCTTCCGGCGCCGCTGCGGCCACGATGTCGATACAGTGGGCCGGACAGGCCGTGGCGCACATGTAACAGGCCACGCATTTGACCCGCCCCTTCTCGTCACGGTTGAGGCGGTGCACGCCGCGATAGTTCGGTGGCAGCTTCGGCTCCTGCTCCGGGTACTGCTCCGTGATCTTCGGGCTAAACATGTGCCGCAGGGTCGTCTTCAGCCCCTCCACCACCGCCGGCAGGTACAACTGCTCCCACAAGCCCAGCTCCGGCGGCGACACCCAGCGGACCTCGTTGTCGGGAATCGGCATGGACTGCTCCCTTTCCGTCTAGGCTCATCCCAAGCCGCTATATTTACGTAAATTGTTTTCCCAAAACGACTTACACAAAAGCCCTACTGCAGCCGCAGTCCCGCGTTGGCCCGCCGCAGGGCCGGTCCGGCCCATCCGCCGGCGCGGCCACGCTCCCCCAGTTGCGGCCCCGTCCATTTCAGCGGCCGGCAAAGGTCACCCCCGGCGGCAGTCCCGGCGGCAGCGGCACCACCTTCCGCCGCGGCTGCGTCACGCTGCCCCGCCAGCGGCTCGACAGATACCCCGCCCCGAGGAATAGTCCGATCGAGCTTGCCGTCAACAGCCACAACGGCCAGCGGTACTGCATCACCACCAGCACGCACGCCACGTTGAGCAATCCCAGCGGTATCAGCACCTTCCACGCTAGGTTCATCAACTGGTCGAAGCGGAACCGCGGGATCGTCCAGCGGATCACCTGGGCGAACAGCACCAAAAGCAGCATCTTGCCACAGACTGCGAGCACTTTGACCGCCGCCGCCAGCGGACCGTCCCCCAGCAGCTGCTCCAGCCCGAACAGGCTCCAGCCCCCCAGGAAGATCGTCGCGATCAGGAAGCTGCTGATCATCAAATGCACGTATTCGGCCAATAGCATCAGACCCAGCTTCATGCTCGAGTATTCGGTGTGGTAGCCGCCGACCAGCTCCTGCTCCGCTTCCGACAGGTCAAACGGCAAGCGATTGTCCTCGGCGTAGAGGCTCACCATGAAAATGAGCAAGGCCAGGGGCTGGAACAGGATCATCCAGTACGGGCCGTGCCGCGTCTGCCAGTCGATGATCGTCTCGAGGTTCAGCGATCCGACGATCAGAAACACGCCCAGCACGGCCAGGCCGAGCGGGATTTCGTAGCTGACGATTTGGGCGCTGGCCCGCAGGCAACCGAGCAGGGAGTACTTGTTGTTGGAGCTCCACCCGGCGAGGATGACGCCGTACACGGCGAGCGACCCCAAGGCGAACACGTAAAGCACCCCGACGTCCAGCCCTGGGGCCAGTACATAGTGGCGGCGCTGCTGATAGTCCGCCTGCGTGTCGAGGAATTGCTCGACCGCCGCGGCAGCGTTGCCCCCCGCCGGCAACGGCACCGCCTCCGGCGGCGGCACCGTCGGACCGACCGGAATCACCGCCAACGCCAACAACGCCGTGCTGACCGACACGACCGGCGCCAACAGGTAAAACACCTTGTCCACATGGGCCGGGATCACCTCCTCCTTCAGGAACATCTTGGCCCCGTCGGCGATCGGCTGGAACAGACCGCCGGGACCGACGCGGTTCGGCCCAAGCCGGTCCTGAATCCACGCCGCGATCTTCCGCTCAGACAACACCAGATAACCGGCCAACCCCAAGGCCCCTGCCAACAGGGCCACGATCAAGGCGGCCGTCATGGTCGGGTCAAACGCTGCCATCGGTCCGGTTCATCCTCCGAATGACCAATACGCTTGGTGCGGTCCATCCCCTGAAGGAACAATACGCCCAGCGGATGCATAGGGTCTTCAGGCCATTGCCAGCTCCACGCGGCCATTGGCCGGTGCAGGCGTCGCGGCGGCCAGGTGGGCCAGGGCCGGGACAGTGCGGGCGATCTCGGCACGGACGGCGGCGGCGGTCGCCAGGCCGGAGCGCCCGAGCAGGTCGTAGGCCAACTGCAGCTCACTGCGGGCCTCGACCGGCGGCCGGACACTCCGGGGAAAGCTCTGGGCAACCCCGGCGTGGTTGATGAATGTCCCTTCTTTCTCGAAGGCAGTCGTGGCTGGCAGGACGAACGTCGCCGCCTGGGTCAGGCGAGACTCGAACAAATCTTGGACGATCAGCAGCGGCGGCGGCCACTGCGGCGGCAGGGCGGCCTCGACCATCGCCGGATCAGGGTAGCCGCCGGCAAACCACATCCCCGCCCATTGCTGCTGGGCGAGTTGTTCAAAGGGGACCACCTGCCCGTCGAAGTGTTCCAGCACGGCGGCCACGCCGCGACGGTTGGGACATTTTTCCGCCCGGATGACGAACTTGGACGGCTCGACCGGGCGACCGTGCACGTCCTTGGGGTAGCGGTCGTCCTCGCCGTGGATGGGGACGGGTCCGAGGGCCAGCCGCACCTGCGGCGCCAGACGGCGGAAGGCACTAGCCAGCAGGTACGCTTCCTCGACCGTCACAAACGGCGACAGGACCAGCACAAACCGATCGGCCTCCGCCTGCAGGACTTCTCCCAGCCGCTCCCGCAGCCGCGGTAGCAGCGCCGGCCAGTGCCAGACGGTTCGTCCGTCGCCGCCGGCAGCGGCCCGCCCCCACGGCCGCCGGATCCGCTGGGCCGAGTTGGCAAAATGGTAGCCGTAACGCCCCTCGTCACACATGAAATGGCCATTGACCGCCGGATTGGGCCGCGGCCGCAAGCGGTAGATGATGTCTTTGTTGCTGTCCACGTAGATGCTGCAACCGGTGCTGCAGCGGCAGCAGACGCCGTCGGTGGTCTTGAGGTACCACACCCGCTGCTTGTAGAGGAAATCCTTGCTACCCAAGGCACCGACCGGGCAGAGATCGACCACGTTGCCGGCCAGCTTGTTCTCCAGGGGCCGGTCGGGGAAGACGTCGATCTCCTCGTGGCTGCCGCGGCGGATGACATACAGCTCGCCGGTACCGCTGATCTCGCGGGTAAAGCGGACGCAGCGGGTGCACATGATGCAGCGGTCGGTAAACAGGGTGATCTTGCTAGAGATGTGGGGTTTGTTGGGGGGAGTGTTTTTGGGGTCGATCATCCGCGAGTGGGCATAGCCGTAGCGGAAGCTGTAGTCCTGGAGGAGGCATTCGCCGGCCTTGTCGCAGACCGGGCAGTCAAGGGGGTGGTTGAGCAGGAGGGCTTCGAGGGTATCGGCCTGGGCCTTTTTGGCGCGGGTGCCCGGCGGCCCGGCCTGCAGGTAGGCCGGATCGTACGGCAGCGGCGGCAGGTGCGGGTCCCGCTTGCCGTACTCGCCGGTGACGATCACCGTGCCGTCCTTGACCGGCGTCTGGCAGCCAGGGACCACCTTGGGCTGCATCAGCACCTTGCCGTCTTTCAGCTCGCCGACTTCGATCAGGCACATCCGGCAGGAAGCAACGACCGACAGGGCCTCATGCCAGCAGTAGTGCGGGATGAACACGCCGGCCCGCTGGGCGGCCTGAATGCAGTTGAGCCGCGCCTCGCCGATGTCCACCGGTTGATCATTCACGTATACCGTCGCCATGCGGTCCTATCTCCCCAACGGGTTGCGGCCCGTTGTGTTCGTTACTGTTCAACATCCCCACCCGACAGGGACGTCTGTCCGGCGGCGGGGACTGTCCTTGCACGCCGGACGTGGCAGGGGGATGTTCCTGCTGCAGCCCCGGCGGTCGCCCCCACCGAGCGTGGCTAGTCCCTACTGCAGCCCCAACCGTCGCCGCAGCTCCGCCGCACTGACCCGCTCGACCCCCTGCGGGCCGGCGATCAGGCCACCGGTCTGCAACGCCTGACGCTCGTAGGCCCAAACCGACTCACGGCGTGCCGCACCGGTCAGGACGATGGAACCGTCGGCGACCAACGCGGCGGAGGGAGCCTGGGTCGCCCGTAGGGCGGCGAGCACCTCCGCCGGTGACGGCAACCGGCCGCTGACCGCTGAGGCGTTTTCCATGTAGATCCACACTTCCTTCATGTCCGCCTCGGTCACGGGCCGCCGGGCCGTACCGCTGCCAGCCGGCGGGGGCGTCGTTCCCGCCCCTGGCGGCAAACCGCCTGGTGGGAAACCGCCGGGAGGCACTCCTGGCACCGTGCCCGGTGTCCCTCCGCCCAGCGCTCCACCACCCGGAGGTGTGGTCCCCGGCGGCCGTCCACCCGGAGGCAGGCTTCCGCCTGGAGCCGGACTGCCTCCAGGTCGACCGATCCCCGGCGGCGGCACCCCGCCCAGTTGCTGGAAATACGGGGCCAGCTCTTCCGGCGTGGTCCGCACCGCCCGGCCGCCGATCAGGGCGATCCCGGGACGCACATCCGCCTCGACCTCGAAGGCCCACAGCCCGCCGCCGTCCGTGGTGCCGGTGAGGATGTACGCTCCTTCGGCCACGGCCTGGTACAACTGCGGGTAGCTCCGTTGCAGCTCCTGCAGGATCTGCTCGCGGGTCGGCATGCGGCCGAACGGGTCCCGCATTTGTTCGATGATCTGGCCGAGGGTGTTCATCTCGTTGAGGGCCTGGGTCCGGCGGACGGCCTTGCGGACAGCCTGGATGGCGCCGCCACCGCCGCCTCCGCCGGCCGCGGGGTTAACGATCCCGCCGCCGGCTGCGGGGGTGGGGATGATCCCGGTCGTCCCGCCGCCGGGTGACGACGGCCCGGTAGTATTGGGGGACGCATCCGTAACCGGCGGAGGCGGCGGCGTGTCCGGCTTGGGCGGCGGTTTGCGGCCACAACCGATTCCGCCAAACAGCAACACTGCCCCCACCAGCAGCAGGGGTCCGCGACAAGGTCTCCCTCCGCAAGGCCGACAATCGGGCATACGCTGGCCGCAGCGTCTCGGGCAGGTGGATGGCGCCGTCATGGTTCCCCTCCCGCGGCAGTCGTGGCCGCCTGAGCAATCCTCGCATCTCTCAATGGCCGGCGACGACCTCCAGCGGCCGGGCGTAGCGGCTGTGTGCCCCTTCCCGGATGGCCTGCTCAAATTCGTCCCGGAACTTGCGGATCGCGGTCTTGACCGGCCAACCGGCCCCGTCCGCCAGACCACAAATCGTCGTCCCTGGTATGATACCAATCCGCTCGGCGACATCGACGAGAATGTCGAGGTCTTCGCGGCGTCCCTGCCCGCGACGCATCCGTTCCATGATCTTGAGCATCCAGCCCGTCCCTTCGCGGCAGGGGGTGCATTGGCCGCAACTCTCGTGGGCAAAGAACTGGCAGACGTTGTGGAGCACATCGACCATGCTGGTCTGGTCGTCGATGACGGTCACCGCAGCGGTGCCCAAACCCAGGCAGCCGGCCCGCAACGGGCCGTTGAAGTCCAGGGGGATGTCATATTCGGTCAAGTCGCTGTCTTTCAAACGCAGATCGCACCGCAAAAAGCCCATGGAGATGCCACCGGGGTTGATCGCCTTGGGTTTGCGGCCGTGCCAGACGCCGCCGCCGTGACGTTCGACCAACTCCCGCACGGTCACCCCCAGCGGCAGCTCGACGCATTTGGGCTCGTTGACGTGCCCGGCCAGGGTGTAGAGTTTCGGGCCGTAGCTGCCCATATCCCGCGGGTTTTTCGGATCCGGCGGCACGCCGAGGGACTTGAACCAGTCCACGCCGCGACGCAGGATTTGGGCCACGCAGGCCAGCGTTTCGACGTTGTTGACGATGGTCGGCTTGCGGAAGGCCCCCTCGACCGCCGGGAAGGGGGGTTTGATCCGCGGCCAGGCCCGTTTCCCCTCCAACGACTCGATCAGGCCGGTCTCTTCGCCGCAGATGTAGGCGCCGGCCCCACGATGGAGGACGATGTCCAGGTCATAGCCGCTATTGAGGATGTTTTTGCCGAGCAGGCCAGCCTGGTACAGCTCGGCGATGGCGGCCTGTAGGGTACGGAAGGCGTCGCCGTATTCGTAGCGGATGTAGAAGAACGCCACGCGGGCCTGGATGGCGTAGCTGGCGAGGAGTACCCCCTCGAGCACCTGATGGGGGTCTTTTTCCATGAGGATGCGGTTGTTGTAGGTGCAGGGTTCGGATTCATCGGCGTTGACGGCCAGGTAGATGGGGCCGGGGTGGTTTTTGGGGACGAAGGTCCATTTGACGCCGGTGGGGAAGCCGGCGCCGCCGCGGCCGCGCAGGCCGGAATCCTTGATCATCGCCGTCACCTGCTCGGGCTTCAGCTCGCGCAGGACGCGGGCGAAGGTCTCATAGCCGCCGTCGGCCCGGTAGCCCTCCAGACGCTGGCTATCGGGCTTGTGGATGCGAGCAAGCAAGACTGGCTCGTAGGTCATGGCCGCCTCGTGGGGTCTCAATCGGGATGCCAGTGATCGCGGATTGCGTGGCTCCTCTGGTTACCTTTACCGGTTGCGTTAACCGTTTAGCTTCGCCGGTTATGTTAGCTGGCTGCATTTGCTGGTTGTGTTCGCCGGTTGCATTGGCCAGTTGCTTGGGCCGGTTGCGGCGATCGCCGGGGAGCCTGGGCGGCGGTCAGCCGCTGGCGGCGGACTGCACCTGCCGCAACTGCTCCAGCAGCTCATCCAGCCGCTGGGGGTTGAGGTTCATGACGTGGACGTCATTTTTCAGGCAGGCCGGGGCGCCGTCGCAGGCACCAATGCACTCGGCAAACTCGAGGGTAATCGCCTCGTCCGGGGTGGTCTGGCCGCAACGGACACCGAGTCGCTGCTCGGCCTGGGCGATCAGGTCGTAGGCGCCGCGGAGCATGCAGGCCAGGCCGCGGCAGATCCACAGGCGGGTCCGCCCCAGCTTCTCCCCTTCCCCTTTGAAAAACTCGTAAAAGCTCATGGTATCGTGCACTTCGGCGGGGTGCAGCTCCAGCAGCTCGGCGATCTCGACGATCGCGGCGTGCGGCACGCACTGCAGCTCGTCATGCACGGCGTGCAATGCCGGCAGCGTCGCCGCCCGCTTGTCGGGGTATTGCGACGCATAGGCCAATATTCGCTCACGTAGCTCCGGTGTCAGGATGCTCATGGTGCTACCTTTCGTCGGCGATCCGGGCGTCGCCGCACCGCCAGACGGTGCATGCTCCGTCCGGCGTCAACTCCCCTTGCCGCTGTCGCCGCGACCCGGCCCGCTAGCGACCCGGCGGGCCACCAACTTGGCGGGCTAGCGGTCCGGCCGGCTAGCGATCCAGCTCAGCGGCGATGATGTTCAGGCTCCCCAGCACCGCCGGAACATCCGAGATCAAGTGCCCCTCGATGAGGTGCGGGAAGACGGCAAAGTGGATGAACGACGGGGGCCGCGTGCGGGCCCGCCACGGCCGGCCCGTGCCGTCGGCCACCACGTAAAAGCCCAGCTCGCCGTTGGCCGTCTCGTTGGCCCCGTACACCTCCTCCACCGGCGTGGTCCAGCGGCGGTTCCACATAAACAGCTCAAAATGCTGGATCAGCCCCTCGATGCTCCGGTAGACCGCCGATTTGTCCGGGATGGTCAATTTCTCGTCGAGGTCGACGTTGACCGGCCCGGCGGGGAGGTTTTCGACCGCCGCGGCGACGATCTTGAGCGATTCGATCATCTCCTCCATGCGAACCAGGTAGCGGGCGTAGCAGTCCCCCTCGCGGGCACACACCACCTGGAAGGCACCGGACAGCTCGCCGTAGGCCAGGTACGGCTCATCCTTGCGCAGGTCGCGGACCACGCCCGAGGCGCGGGCAATCGGCCCGGAGCAACTGTAGTTGATGGCGTCTTCCTTGCTCAGCACGCCGATGCCGCGGGTGCGATCCAGAAAGATGCGGTTGCGGTTGAGCAGCCGGCAGATGTCCGCATGGGCCTTGGGGAAGGTGCGGACAAACTCGCGGATCAGGGCGATGCAGTCGTCGGTCAGGTCGGCGGCCAGTCCACCCACGCGGGTGAAGCTGGGGTGGAACCGCTGGCCGCTGGCCCGCTCGATGATGTTGTAGATTGCTTCCCGCTGGTTGAAAGCATATAAAAAGGCGGTCAAGGCCCCCAGGTCCAGCGCGGCGGCACCGATGCACAGCAGGTGGTCCGAGATCCGGGCCAGCTCCGCCAGGATGGTGCGGATGTACTTGCATCGCGGCGTCAGCTCGATCCCCAGCAGCTTCTCGACCGTGTGGTGCCAGGCGATCTCGTTGGCGACCGGCGAGATGTAGTTCATCCGGTCGACGATGGTCACGTACTGGTTGTAGTCGAGGTCCTCGCCGAGCTTTTCGAAGCCGGAATGGAGATAGCCGATGTCCGGCACGGCCTTGACGACGGTCTCGCCATCCAAGGTAAGGATCAGGCGGAGGGTGGTGTGCGTCGCCGGATGCTGCGGGCCGAAGTTGAGGGTGTAGAGGAACTCGCGGTCGGCACCGGCCAGCTCGTCGCCAGCGGGAACCGCGCGATCCTCTGCGGGCGGGGCAGTCAGTGGCAATGTCGGGGTCAACGGCATGTCCTTCTCTCCGGCGGCCGCGTCGGGCGGGCCCTTCCCACCACGGCGAGGATCGTGTCAACTCTCCGCACGGGTCAAGGGGGCAAAATGGTGGCGTTCGCCATAGCCGCGCAACGGATAGTCCTTGCGCAGGGGATGGTCGGCGAACTCCGCGGGCATGAGGATGCGGCGAAGGTCCGGATGGCCGCGGAATCGCACGCCGTACATGTCGTACACCTCGCGTTCCATCCAGTCGGCCCCCCGCCACAGGGGGACGGCGGAGGGCAACTCGGGGTCCGGGTCGTTGGCGTAGGCCTTGACAAAGACCCGCTCGCCGCTGCGGGTATTGGTCAGGCCATAGACCACGCAGTAACGCTCGGTGGCCCCGGGGTAGTTCAGATAGTCGATGCCGCCCAGCTCGGCGAGCATGTCAAAGCCGCACTCCTCTTTGAGGCATTGCAGCAAGGGAAACAGCACGGCCATGGCCTGGGCCGCCGAGACGATGATCCGTTGATTGTCCCGGAACTGCCCGAACTGCACCTGCTCGCCGAAACGGGCCTGCACGACTTCGCGCCAGTTGCCGCCAGCGGATCCGCTCACCGCAACATCCCCACGCCGACACTATCTGAACAATTATACACCGCAACTTGCCGGTTGTCCAGAACTTTTGGCGAATTTTCCCGGCCCTGCGGGGCGATCCGCCGTCGGTGGTGATCCGCCGTCCGGGCGGCCGTCGCCCCCTCCTTCCCGCGGCGGACATACCGGGCCTGCGCGTTCACCGGCCTCGCTTTCGCGTTCACCGGCGGCCTCAGTTCAACGGTACCCGCAGGCGACTGGCGGTCCGGTAGTCGCCGGGGGCCACCAGCAGCTTCTCCGGATTGACCTCATCGGCCAGGTCGGTCGGCCCCTCGTAGTGCTGCCGTTGGGCGAACTCCCGCCCGTCGATCGTGCCGCTTTTCTGAATCTTCTCCTGCAGGTCGAGGATCGCCCGGATGAGCTGTTCCGGTCGCGGCGGACAGCCCGGCACATACACGTCCACCGGGATGAAGCGGTCGATCCCCTGCACCGTGGCGTAAGTGTCGAACACGCCGCCGGAGCTGGCACAGGCCCCCATGCTGATACACCATTTCGGCTCGGGCATCTGCTGCCAGATCCGCTGCATCACCGGGACCATCTTCATGACCACCCGCCCGGCGACGATCATCAGGTCACACTGTCGCGGCGAAAACCGCATCGCCTCGCTGCCGAACCGGGCAATGTCGTAGCGACTGCTGGCCGTGGCCATCAGCTCGATGCCGCAGCAGGCCGTGGCGAACGGCATCGGCCACAGACTGTGCTTGCGCAACAGGCTGGCCAGGTAGTCCAGCCGCGTCACCAGAAAATCCGGCAGCAACGCCGTGAGGGATTTCATGGTCCACCGATCCTCAAGTCAGTGGGGAGCGGCTCCCGCCATCGGGCCACCCCTGCCTGCACCGATTTTGCCTTTACTAAAAAATTCGTCTCGCAACTGAATCCGGTCGGTCCAACCGCTGCCGGGGGTACCCGTGTCCGGCCCGCTATCGCCACACAAACGTCCCCTTACGCCACTCGTAGTAGTACGCCAGGGCCAGTATGGCGATGAACACCAGCACGCCGGCAAACGCGGCCGCCCCGAACCCGGCCTGCCACGTCGCCGCTTCCTCCCTAAATGCAATCACCGCATAGGGATAGAGAAACAATAGCTCGATGTCGAAGATCAAAAACATGATCGCCACCAGGGCGAATTTCACGTCAAACTGCATGCGGGCGCCGCCGACCGGGTCCATCCCGGACTCGTAGGGCATCTCCTTGACCCGCGTCGGCTTGCGGGGCTTGAGCGGGAACAGGTGGGAGGCCAACATAGTGCCCACGGCAAAGGCCAGGACCACCGCCGCATAAATAAGGATAGGATAGTACGCCGCTAGGTCAAACGCCGGCTCCAGCCCGGCGGGGGTGATCACGGGGAGAGCATCGGCCAGCGGGGGCATCGCCGCACCTTTGTGAAATTTTTCACAAAATCCGGCCAAAAACAACCTCGACCCGGCGTCGAGGCAACTGTTCATGATCATGCTAGGCGGCCTGCCGGCATCGGTCAAGCCGGTAAGCGGGCAAGCGTCTCGCCGTGAAAATGCGATCCGGCCCGCACCGCCACCGCACCGATCCGCACAGCCGTCATCATCCGCATGTTCGGCCCTGTTTCTGATGATTTTTTCACTACTGACATGGCATACAGACAATGGATCAATCATATGTTCATTATGTACAAGTGTTTCGATTGACAAGTGTTTCGATGGATGGGGAGCCTGGAAATGCCGCTACGCAAGCTGTTCATCGACATGAACGCGTTTTTTGCGAGTGTGGAGCAGCAAGACCACCCCGAGCTGCGGGGCCGGCCAGTGGCGGTCATCCCGACAGACGCGGCCACCACCGCCTGCATCGCCGCCAGCTATGAGGCCAAGCGGTTCGGCATCCGCACCGGCACGCCGGTCTGGGAAGCCCGCCGCCTCTGCCCGGAGCTGGTCCTGCGGTTGGCCGACCACCGCCGCTACGTCGTGGTCCACAACCGGATCGTCGCGGCGGTGGAAAGCGTCCTACCGGTCGAACGGGTTTTGTCGATCGACGAGATGGTCTGCCCGCTGAGCGGTACGGAGCGGACGCCAGCGGCGGCAATTGAGTTGACATTGCGGATCAAGCAGGCCATCCGCCAGCGGGTCGGGGAATGCCTGAGCTGCTCGATCGGGATCGCTCCGAACGCCGTACTGGCCAAGGTCGCCGCGGACATGAAAAAGCCGGACGGTCTGACGGTGCTGCGTCCGGAGGAGCTGCCGCAGGCGTTGCACCAGTTGCAGTTGCAGGATTTTCCAGGGATCGGGCCGCGACTGGAGCGGCGGTTGCGGCTGCACGGGATTTTTTCGGTGCGGCAGCTCTGCGCGGCGCCGGCTAGCCTGCTGGCGTCGGTGTGGCGGAGCAAAAAGATCGGCCTACGCTGGTACCAGCTGCTGCGGGGCGAGGAGCTGGAAGAGGAGCGGACGCAGCGGCGGACGGTGAGTCATTCGCACGTGCTGCCGCCGCCGCTGCGGACGGAGGCGGGGGCTTACGGGGTGCTGATGCGTCTGTCCCACAAGGCGGCCGCCCGGCTCCGCAAGATCGGCTACTGCGCGGGGGCGGTCGCCGTGCACCTGCGGCTGCTGGACCCCGCCGGCCCCCGTGGCCATGCCCGCGCCTGGAGCGACGACTGCCGCCTGCCGCTGTGCCAGGACACCCCCACCATCTTGGCCGCGGTCCGCCGCCTGTGGCACCGCCGCCCGCGCGGCCCCTGGATTCCCTTCCACGTCGGCGTCGTCCTGAGTGAGCTGCGACCGCAACACTGCACCACCCCCTCGCTGTTCGAGGACGACCACACGGCGCTACGGCTGTCCCACACCCTCGATGCGGTCAACGCCGCCTGCGGGGCCAACGCCCTGCACTTCGGCGCCATGCACGGCAGCGAGCAGACCGCCCCGCCGCGGATCGCCTTCACCCAAATCCCCGATTTCGATCGCCGCGTGCTATGAGTCAGTCCCGCGCGCCCGGCGGGGTCGCCGCCAGGGATGGCTTCACGAAGCTTCGTCCGCCTCTGGCTCCCCGCCTTCCTGGCCCCATCGCCGCAACAGACGGTGCGGCACGCCCAACTGGTCGCAGATCCGGCCGATCACGAAGTCGATCATGTCCGCCACCGTCCGCGGGCGGGTGTAAAACGCCGGCATTGCCGGCAGCACGATCGCCCCCGCCTCCGCCACGGCCAGCATGTTCCGCAAATGCACCACCCCCAGCGGCGTCTCCCGCGGCACCAGAATCAGTTTGCGCCGCTCCTTCAGATGCACGTCCGCCGCCCGCTGGATCAGATTGTTCGAGATGCCGTGGGCGATTGCCGCCAGCGTCCCCATGCTGCAGGGGCAGATGACCATGCCGCCGGTGAGGAACGAGCCGCTGGCAATCCCGGCCTGGAAGTTGCGAAAATGATGGTAGCGGAGGCGGCCCAGATCGGTTCCGGCGTCGAACAGGACGCGGGGGTCGAACGCCCCCTCCCCCAGGGCCGGGGTCCGCCCCAGCTCCCGCTGCATCACCTCCGCCGCGGCGGGACTGATCACCAAATGCACCGTCCGCTGGGCGTGCAGCAGCACCTCCACCAGCCGGATGCCGTACGGGGCACCGCTGGCGCCGGTCATGGCCACGACAATCTCGTCCGCCGCCATGGTTGGGCCCTCTGTGGGGGTGTCCGGTGGACCGCGGGACAAGCCGGCACACCGCTTGGGCGGCTGGAGCCGACCGGCGACCGCGGGCAGGACCGCTTCCCCTGGCGTCCGCAACGGTCCACAATATCATCAGTAGTCGGCTACCGAGGGAGGAAGCGAGATGGGGGATCGCCGCGGCCGGTTGGGGGTCTGGTGGGCCGGGATCTTCGGGGCCGGCGGACTGGCCGTGACGGTGGCGGTGTGGGCCGATCCGCCGCCGCCGGGACCGCTGGCGGACGCCGCCTGGCCGTTCGACGTGGTCATTCTCACCAACGGTTCACGGTTTGAGGGGCTGATCGTCGCCGAAGATGCGGAGGGGATGACCTTCAAGGTGGTGTCACGGCCGCCGGGGCGTCCGACCTGCACGCTGACGACCTGGTTTGCCAAAAGGGAAATCGCCAAGGTAAATCGGCTCGGTGCGGAGGAGCGGCAGCGGTTGCAGGAGCGTCTGGCTGAGCTGGACCCTGGCGGCGTGCTCGAGCGGCAGCGCATGGAGCAGGTCGAGCTGGTCACGGTCGATTGGCCGGGCCAACCGGACGGGGCCCGCCGCTACGAATCGTCGCATTTCCGTTTGATTGCTGCCGGCTCCGAGGAGTTGACCCGCCGCGTCGCCGTGCGGCTGGAGCAGCTCTACACAGCCTTTGGCCGCTTTTTCCCACCCCGCTACCCCGAATCGCCGCCGACGACGATCTGGCTGGCCGTCGCCGCCGAGGACTACCGCCTGCTGCTGGAGGCTTTCCGCCTGCCGCCGCTGCTCAATCCGGCCCGCTTCGATCCCGAACGCAACCAGATCATTTGCGGCTGGAACCTGCGGGAGCTGGGCCAGCAACTGCAAACGGCCCGGCTCCAGCACGCCCAGCAACTGGCCGCCCTGGCCCAACAGGAAATCGAGCTGCGGCGGCTCTACCGCCGGCCGGAGCTGGACCGGCATCTGCAGATCCTGGAACGGGAACGCAAGCGGATCTGGCAAGCGGAGCGGCAAAACACGCAGCAGTTCGAGGCGGCCACCGCCCGCCTGTTCCCCTTGCTCTACCACGAAGCGTTCCACGCGTACGTGAACAATTATGTGTATCCGCCGCGCACGCCAGCCCAGATCCGGGCCGGCAGCGGCTGCGGCGAGCTGCCCCGCTGGCTCAACGAAGGACTGGCCCAGGTCTTCGAAACCGCCGTGCTGGAAGCGGGGGAGCTACGGGCCGAAGCCCCCCACCTCGAACGCCTGCACCGGGCCCAGGACCTGCTGCGGGCCAAAGGAAAAGGCCTGCTGCCGCTGGAACAACTCCTGACGGCCGAGCCGCAGCTCTTCGCCGCCGCCCACGCCAGCGAACGGGCCGCCGCCGACCAGGCCTACCTGACCAGTTGGGCCTTGGCTTACTACCTCACCTTCCCGCGGCGGCTGGTGGGTACACCGGCCTGTGAACGCTACCTGCAGGCGGTCAACACCGGCCAAGACCCCCGCACGGCGTTCGCCGCGTGGGTCGGCATGCCCCTGGCCGAGTTCGAAAAGCAGTTCCATGCCGACCTGCTCCGCCTGCAAAGCAACGGCAAGCTGCTACCGCCGCCGCGATAACCCTCCAACAGATGGCAGAACATCGCTAAATGGCAGAATATCACCAAGCCGCTACTGCCGCCGCGATGAATCCCGAGCCGACGGGTGCCCCCATGCTGCCGTTTGCCGCGGACGAGGTGCCGCCATTGCACGGCTTAAAGGTTGTGGAGGCGGCCCGGGTGCTGGCCGGCCCGCTGTGCGGGCAGGTACTGGCTGATCTGGGCGCGGAGGTCGTCAAGGTCGAACGTCCCGGCAGCGGCGACGAGACCCGCCAGTGGGGGCCGCCGTTTTTCGATGCTCAGCGATCGGCCTATTTCCTCAGTTGCAACCGCTCGAAAAAGTCCGTAACTCTTGATCTGACAAACACTTCCGACCGCCAGTCGTTCGAACAGTTGCTGGCCGGCAGCGACGTGTTGATCGAAAATTTCCGCACCGACAGCCTGGAGAAGCTGGAGCTGGACGCCGCCCGCGTCCTGCGGCGGCATCCGCGGCTGATCGTTTGCTCGATCAGCGGCTTTGGGCGGACCGGCCCGGCCCGCGACGCCCCCGGCTACGACTTCGCCATCCAGGCGTTGAGCGGCCTGATGAGCATCACCGGTCCGCCGGAGGGGCCGCCGTACAAAGTCGGCGTGGCGATCGCCGACGTCCTGACCGCCCTGTATGCCGCCACGGCGATCCTGGCCTGCGTGCAGGCCCGTCGCCGCAGCGGTCACGGCTACGCCATCGACCTGGCCCTCCACGACTGCGCCCTAGCCGCCCAGGTCAACGTCGCCCAAGCCTACCTGACCAGCGGCACCGTCCCGCCGCGGATGGGGAATGCCCATTTGCAAATCGTTCCCTACCAACTCTTTGCGACCGCCGACGGCTACCTGGTGTTGGCCGTGGGCAACGACGCCCAATGGCAAGCCTTCTGCCACGCCGCAGGGGCAGAAGAACTGGCCTGCGACCCCCGCTTCCAGACCAACCCGCAACGCGTCGCCCACCGCGACGAGTTGATCCCGCAGCTCGAAACCCTGATGCGGCAACATCCGACCGCCGAGTGGATCCGCCGCCTGCAGGCCGCCCGCGTGCCGCACGCCGTGGTCCGTGACTACGCCGCCATCTTCGCCGACCCGCAAACCCTCGCTCGCGGCATGGCCGTCACCATCACCGACCCCAGCGGCCAGCCCATGACCCTGCTGGGCCATCCGTTCCACATCCTCGGCGCCGCCGCAGCCCCTATCCTGCCGCCGCCGCGGCTAGGCGAACATCATTCGGACGTTCTCCCCAACGTCAACCGCAAATCCTGATCCGATCAGCGGGACGGTTCCCCGCGTTCCCTGCCTCCTCCGCGATCTGTGAACCTGCCGACCGCTTACGGGGAAAACGTCCCGTCGCCGGCAGGTACGGCGATGCGTGATCGTTACGCAAGCCGCTGGCAGAACGCTGACCGAACGTTTACGACGCTAAAGGGGACCTGGAACGTTTACGGCATCAAAGGGGACTTGAAACGTTTACGGCATCAAAGGGGACTCGAGTGGCGGACAGTCGGTGCGGCGTCTGCGTTTGGAAGGAAAAATCTGCTCCATGATCCAGCGGTTGGCAACGGCAAACAACTCCGGATGCCACGGACCGGTGGCTGCGATGCCTTCGCAGCGGACGGTCGCCCCGCCGGCCCGGTAGGCGGCGGCCAGGCGACGACAAAAACCCCGCGTGGGACGGTTATCCCCTCGGAAATACGTGATCAGGACCTGCAAATGCGGGCGGTCGATCCGGCGTTCCCCCGTAGGCCATGTCGGCCCCAGCAGGAGCAGTCCCTGAATCCGTTCCCGCCACAGTTGGCCCATTTGCTCGGCCACGGCCGCCCCCATGCCGATCCCCGCCACATATAGCCGCTGCGGATGGAGGCGATACTCTGCCGCCACTTCGTCGATCAGGGGAGCCAGGCCCTCTGCCTGAGCAGGACGCAGGCCCCCACCCCATTCCCATCGCCGCCGCCCCCACCCATCCGGCTCCAGCTCGTACGATCCCTGCGGGCAAGCCACAATGTAATTACGGCTACTCAAATACCCGATCCGGGCCAATACCCCCGCCGGACTACCCCCATCCTCATGGAACAGCACAATCAGCGGATAGGCGTATCCCCGTTGATATTCCTCCGGCAAAAACAGCAACAGCGGACGACGATGGCAACGGAAGCGGATCACCCGCGGCTCATCGCCGCTGCTCGTTCGACGCCGGTACAACTTGTCTTCCGGCATGGGTCACATCCCAGTGCATACAGTCGCGAGTCGGCTGCCCGCCAACGGACCGCCGGCCGGAATGCCGTTCCGTCTTTCTCCGACCGGTCCCTTCACCCAACTCCCATTGTCCCAACCGTTTACCGAAGCGATGGCCTCCTGGTGGTCTTGCGTGACAACTCTACGTCGGTTTGTCCACACATTCAAGGCAATCCTCCGGTTTCTTGAATAAAAATCCGCCGCGCCGCTGTTTTTCTGGACGATTAATCCGGACAGTCATTATGCAGTGGACGAGGGAAACTGGCAAAAGTCAACGAGATTTACGGTTTTCGCGGCGACGTTCCCCCAGACTGCGCCCCGGCGCGCGGATTATCCGCCGCTTGCCGCCCAGGCTGCGCAGACGTTCTCCTGCGCACAATCCCTGCGCCCGGCGCAACCGTCGCCATGTCGTCCAATGCTAAACCGCTCTCCCCGACAAGAAAACTTTGGCCGCTCGACAGCGGGAAGGGTCCGCATCGCGGGCGGACCGCCACCGGCGATCTGGCCACTCCCTACCATGAGCGATCCGGCCAAGCGGCGCCTCTAGCGATCCGGCCGGAAGTCGACACCGGTGAGACGGACCGTCAATCGATCAGCCCCCGCTCTCGCAAATAGTTCATGATCATCGCCACCCCCTCGGCGACGCTCTGGCGGGACGCGTCGTACACCAGTTCCGGACGCAGCGGCGGCTCGTAAGGGTCGTCGACGCCGGTAAACCCCATCCCCTTGCCGGCGGCGACCGCCTGCCGCGCCTGCTGGTAGAGCCCTTTAGGGTCCCGCTGCTCGCATACCTCGATTGGCGTGGCCACGTAGATTTCAATAAATGGCAGTGGCCCCCCTTTGTTCTGCTCGTGGATGCGACGGACGGCGTCCCGATCCTTGCGATAAGGGCTGATAAAACTGGTCAGGGCAAACAGTCCGGCGTCAGCAAACAGTTTGGCGACTTCGCCGATGCGGCGGATGTTCTCCTCGCGGTCGGCGGCGCTGAAGCCCAGGCCGAACCGCCGGGCCTGCTCTTCCGAGTAATTCCGCGTCTCCATCAGGATTTTCGGTCCGGCGTTCAGGCCGAAGCGGATGTTGTCGCCGTCCAACACATATGCGGCATGTCCATGCTGGATCAGCACCTGCTCCAGGGCCACCGCCAGGGTGCTTTTGCCCGAGCCGGACAGGCCGGTGAACCACAACGTACCGCCGGACTGCTTCAGCAAGGCCCGCCGCTCCGCCCGCGTTACGGTCCCCGGATGATAAAAAATCTGCGTCGGCTGAATCGGCTCCATCTGCTGCAGTCTCCTTTCTGCGATTTCGCTCCGCCCCGGCCGCGACCGGACTGGGCCGCACGCCCCGCTGCCGGGACGTGACGCCAGACGGATAGATGTAGCAATAGGTGTAGCAACCGTGGGGCAAGGTGTCAGGGCGCATCCGCCGCAGCGGCAACTGCATGGCGGTTTTCCGCCCCGGCCGCAGAAAAATTTCGGAATATTTACTGGACAAATGATCAATTATAGTGTATATTTGATTAGATGTGCGGCAGACCGGATTGTGGCGAATGGCGAATAACGTTTTGGGGGGAACCGGGGATGGAGAGTCGAGCTTGGGGGGAATGGCGACGACCAATCGCCAGATACCCGCAGTCTCTTCTGCGCTCTACTGCGACGCCACCCGGAACTCCAGCGGTGCGGAGGGGGCACTCCGCCGCCCGTGAGGATCACTGACCTCGACCGTCGCCGTGTACACCCCCGGCTGTTCCGGCACGGGGAAGGCACACAGCAGATAAAAGTCGCGGACGGGTCCGCGGGTGTAGCGTTTTTCCTCGAAGTGCATCTGCGGCCGGCGACGCGACGGATCGAGGGGATCCGGCATGGCCACCAGCTCGCCGTAGGCGTCGCGGATGATCACGGTGGCTTTGGCCTGGATCAGCCACGGTTCGCCACGCGGTCCGCGGGCCGGCTGCCCGCCGATGTTGTGGACTTCGATGTACAACTGGGCCAGGTCGCGCGGCCGATACGGCAGTTGCGTCGACCGCGGCTCGTAGCGGCGGTAACCGTGCACCGGGTGGCAAAACGCCACGGTCCCCAGCCGTAATGCGGCGTGCGGCTCCAGGCGGGCCGCCAGTGCTTGCAACTGGCTGACCAGCTCCGCCGTCGCCTCCGGCTCTTGGGCAAAGCGGAGCTGCGCCCCGCGGGCCAATAGCGGCACTATCGCCAGGACAAAATCTTGATTGTGCGGGTCCAACCCGGCGATGGCCTGCAGGGCCAGCTCCGGCTTGTTATCCAGATAGGCCCGCAAGGCCCGCAGCAGCGGCGGCTCGGCAGTCGTGGGCGGCGGCAACTCCCAGTGCGGAAACGTCAGCGGCGGCGCCCGCTCCCCGACCGGACGGGCCACCGGCGGGGCCACTAGCGGAGCCGCCGACGCTGCAGTTGCCGGTGGGACCATTGGCGGCAACGGTTCGGATTCCGCATCCGCCACCGGCAAGCGTCGGACCACCTCCCCGGGACGTTGCGGGTAGGCCGGGAACTCCCCGGCCGGGTCGCGGTCGGCCCGGGACGACGGACCAGCCTTGACCCGCGGTGCCGATGCCATCTCCTTGTCCACCCGCAAGGCCACGCAGGCCGGAAGCACCCCCACCAGCAGCCCTGCGAGTATCGGACCTAACCGGGCCATCGTCGTCCCAACCTGCCCAACGGCGATCGTCCGCCCGATCGCCGCTGTCGCTCATAGCTTCACTTGCCGGCCGCGCCAAGGGGGATACGCGGAAGTCGGCCCCGGCGGTGCCCCGCCGGGAAGCGGACGGCTGGGAAACGGACGGTCACGGCCAAAATCGATCCCTGCAGGCTTGCAGAGTTAGCCGGAATCACCCACAATGGCGTTAAGCTCTCCCGCATGAACGGTTTTCACCCGATGTCAGGAGTACACTCATGCTGCCGGATTTGCTGCGTCTGCGAAGATCGACATGGCTGGCGGTGTTAATCGTTGTGGTCTCGCTGTCCGCCCTTGGAACGGCCGAGGAGCGGGAGGTGGCTCCGCCGCCGCGACCCGTGGCGACCCCCCTGGAGCCAGCGGAGCTGGACGCCGCACTGATGCAGGAGATCCGCCAGCGCTCGGAGATCATGAATAACCTGCAATACCTGTCGGACGTCATCGGCGCCCGCCTGACCGGCTCGCCGGCCCTGGAGCGGGCCAACCACTGGACCGCCGAACGGATGCGGCAATACGGCCTGGTCAACGTCCGCCTTGACCCCTGGGAAATACCCGTCGGCTGGCAGCGGGGCAAGGCGGAAATGCGGCTGGTCGAGCCGAACACCGGCCTGCGACTGCTGATCGCCTCCGCGGGCTGGACCCCCGGCACCAACGGCAAGGTCGTCGGCCCGGTGGTTATCCTCCGCGAACGGAGCAAGGACAAACTGGCCCAATACAAGGGGAAGCTCAAAAACGCCGTCGTCCTCCTGACGCCCCCGCCGAACGTCGCCCCGATCACTGACCTCCGCTACGGCCCCGGCGGCCTCCCCCTGACGCCCCCCAAAGACGGCAAAACCCCTGACGGCAAAAACCCTGACGGCAAAAACCCCAACAACCCGTCCCCCCCCAAAAAGGATGAGCCGCTCGCCGCCGATGGGTCCGCCGGTGCTCATTCCGCCACCCACCTCACGATTCCTACCGATGGAAGCTCTCCCGAGGCCGCCGGGCTTGGCTTCGCCGCACTGCAGCCGCCGCCGTCCGACCTCAACGAGTTTCTCAAAAACGAGGGGATCGCCTGCATCGTCACCAGCTCCGGCAAACCGCACGGCCTGTTGGTGACCACCGGCAGTTGGCCCGCCGACCTGGCCGCCGCCCAGAACCGGGTGCCCCGCGTATTCATGGCCCACGAGCACTACTGCCTGCTGTGGCGGCTCGCCTCCCAGCCGAACGCCACCGTCCGCGTCGAAACCGAAATCGACAACGCCTTCCTCCGCGGCCCGATCACCGTCTACAACACCGTCGGCGAAGTCCGCGGCTCCGACAAGCCGGATGAATACGTCGTCGTCGGCGCCCACCTCGACTCCTGGGACCTGGCCAGCGGCACCACCGACAACGGCACGGGCAGTTGCGTCGTCCTCGAGGCCGCCCGCGCTATTGCCGCCATGGCCCGCGCCGGCTATCCCCCCCGACGCACCATCCGCTTCGTCCTGTTCAGCGGCGAAGAGCAGGGACTGCACGGCTCCCGCCGCTACGTCGAACGCTACAAAGACGAGCTGCCCCGCCACTCCGCGGCCCTCGTCCACGACACCGGCACCGGCCGCGTCCTGGCCATCGCCCTGCACAACCGCAAGGCCTGCTACGACATCCTCACCCCGCAACTGGAATCGCTCAAGTCCCTCGACGGCTGGACCGGCCTGAGCCTGCGCAGCATGGGCGGCACCGACCACCTCTCCTTCAACCGTGTCGGCGTCCCCGGATTTGCCTGCCTGCAGGAAATGGACGAATATCGCCTCACCCACCACACCCAGACCGATACCTTCGACAAGGCCAAGGAACCATACCTGATCCAGGGGGCCCAGGTCGTGGCGGTGACCGCCCTGCGGATCGCCAACCTGCCGGAGCTGCTCCCCCGTTAGCGGTGGGCAGCCGCCGTTAACCGCCCGGCGGGCCGTCGTGACCGCCGTGGGCCGAAACTATTGCGTGTGGGGAGATGCCGATGTCGCCAGGCATGGAGCTGCCATCCGAGCCATACATCGCCATCCAGGTGCCGATGATGCCGCGCGACACCAACAAGCACGGCACCATCTTCGGCGGCGTACTGCTGTCGTACATCGACCTGGCCGGGGCCATCGCCGCCCAGCGTGAGCTGCAGTTGCGCGGCGGCAACCCGCGGGCCGCATTCGTCACCGTCGCCCTCAACCGCGTCGAGTTCAAAAAACCGGTGCTGGTCGGCGACGTCGTCCGTTTCGTCACCCAGGTCGTCCGCATCGGCCGTACCTCCATGACCGTCAAGGTCGACGTGTACGCCGAACGCGACTCCGGCACCATCCACGTCACCGAGGCAGAGGGGGTGTTCGTGGCCGTGGACCTGTCGCAACCGGAGCGGCGACCGGTGCCGATTTTTCCGGATACACCGCCTGTGCCGCCTCCGCCGCCACCGCCATCAGCACCACCTACGCCGCCGGCGGTCTGAGGGAGGACCGCCAACAGGTGACGGAGCGCTGACCATCGGCCCGGGGACAACGGCAGCGGCCACCCGGCCCCGTTCCGGCTAGCCCCTGTCTGCAAAAACTCGTCGGTTGGCTCTTGCTTTTGGACAGTCCGTCGGCAACAATAGAGTGCAAGACCACCACGACCGAACGATGCACCGGCCGCTTTGGCCGCCGCGTCGGGTCGTCGGGGATCGCCGCGGCGTAGGTCGCCTCCGCCCGGCCGCCACCCCCGACGCCACGGCGTGGCGAGTCTCTCGGCCGGTCGTTTTTTTCGGCCGTCGCCCACAGCTTCGCCCACAGACCGGCGGCCCGGCACGAGCCGTTGCACGCCGGACCACTTGCGGATAGATTCGGCCCAACCCGGCGGAACCGCCAGCGGAACCGCCAGCCGCACCGCCGGCTGCCCCCGGCGGCCACGCACGAGGACCCATGCCCATGACCACGACCAACACCAACAAAGCACGGGACACCGGACGCCTCATCCTCGAGCTTGTCGAAAAAATGCACGACGAGCGGAAAGTGCCCCGCGAAACCATCTTCAAAGCCATCACCGCCGCCCTGCAAAGCGCCATCGAGAAACACTTCGACACCGAAGAAGGCGTGCACGTCGAAATCGACCAGGCCACCGGCCGCATCCTGGCCCTCTACAACGGACAGGAGATCGAGCCGGAGACCCTCAGCCGCATCGCGGCGCAGTCGGCCAAGCAAAAGATCATCCAGCTCATCCGCGACGCCGAGTCCGACAACATCTACCGCGAATACGCCCTCAAGCGCGGCGAGCTGGTCGTCGGCCAGATCACCCGCATCGACGCCGGCACCGCCATCGTCGCCCTCAACAAGCACGAGGCCATCCTGCCCCGCAGCGAGCAGATCCCCGGCGAGACCCACCATGTCGGCGAACGCGTCAAGGCCATCATCACTGAAGTCCGCAAGGAAAAACAACGCGTCCGCATCGTCCTGTCCCGGACCCACCCCGACTTCGTCCGCGCCCTCTTCCAGGAGGAAATCCCCGAAATCGAAGAGCGGATCATCGACATCAAGGCCATCGCCCGCGAACCGGGCTACCGCACCAAAGTCGCCGTATCCAGCATCGACCTGAAAGTCGACTGCGTCGGCGCCTGCGTCGGCGTCCGCGGCAGCCGCATCAAAAACATCATCGACGAGCTGAACGGCGAACGCATCGACATCGTCCGCTGGAACGACTCCTTGCAAATCCTCATCCCCAACGCCCTGCAGCCCGCCCAAATCTCGGAAGTCTTCACCTATCCCCGCCTCGGCCGGGCCATTGTGTTGGTCACCGACGACCAGCTCTCCCTGGCCATCGGCCGCCGCGGCCAAAACGTCCGCCTGGCTTCCAAACTCGTCGGCTGGGACATCGATATCCTCACCCACGACGAGCTGGCCGAAGCCCTGGAACGCGCCGAACGCTGGTTCGGCCAGCTCCCGCACGCCACGCCGGAGCTGATCACCGCCTTGATCGAAGAAGGCTTCCTCTCTTACAACGACATTACCTGCATCGACGCCCAGGAGCTGTCCGAGTTCACCGGCCTGCCCCTCGACCAGGCCGAAGACATCGTCATGTACGCCGAGGAATACGCGGAGGAAATGGAACGGAGCGTCGAGGAGGAACGTCAGGCCGCGGCCCAGGCCGCTGCCGAGGCGGAACAGTACGCCGCCCAGCAACTGACCGAACCGGCCGAAGCCGCTATCGAGCAACTTACTTCTGAGCAAGCCGCTGCTGAGGAAGCTGAGCAAGCCGCCCCCACCGACGCGGCCGCCGCCGAAAACCTGTACCCCGACGGCTCCGCCGAACCGGCTGGCGCGACCGATGCCCAGTTCTTTGACGAATCGGCCAGTTCCACCGCCGTAACCGACACCCCGCCCGCCGACGAACCGGTCGACGAATCAGGCGGCACGGCCGCGGCGGAAGACAATGCCGCCCGGTTTGATGCCAATACTCCCCTGACAGTCAACGAGCCGGCCGAACCGGCGGCGGATCACTGAAGTGCTCCTCTTTCGGCGTGGCGGGCCACCGTACCCCGCATCCGCCGCAACTTCGACATAACCCAAATATTGACAGTCACTTACGTCAAACGATCACCCCGAATCGGTCAGGCAGACCGTTCGATACGCCCCTTGGACATCTCCCCCCCTCGCCGACCCGCTATAATTCCCGTACACCCGCCATCAACCGGCCTTTTCACCGTTTCCGCACGGGTTACAATACTTAACAGCCCCGTGCGCTGGTTGTGATTGACCGAAGGTAATCCGGCGGTGGGAACAGTCGCGGAGGTCACCGGGCACGCCTCCGGAGGAGTGTCGCTTGTCGCATTTACCTGCCAAAGAGAAAGAACCGCAAGTGCGTGGCAGTAAGGAGCCTAAGGAAAAGAAGGTACGCGTCTTTTCACTGGCCAAAGAGCTGGGTCTGGAAACCAAGCTTCTGCTGGAATATTGCAAGGAGCTGGGTTTCGAGGTCACCAACCAGCTCAGCGGCCTGGAACCCCAGCAGGTGGAGGCGTTGCGGGCACGGGCCAAGCAAGGGCCGAAACGTCCAGCCCCCGCACCGGCGACACCACCCCAACCGGTGATCCCGCCGGTCACGCCGAGCAAGGTAGTGACCCTCCCCCGGTCCCGGTCCACTGCGGCCAAGGCGGCTCCCACGGCCACGCCTCCAGCCCCGACCCCTTCGGCCGAGACGGCCCCGGCACCCCCGCCCGCAGCGGAAGCCCCGCTCGCCGAGCCGACCACCACCCCCGCCGAACCCACGCCTCCGCCTCCCGCAGCCGTCGAACCGGCACCGGCGGTCGCCGAAACCCCGGCACCGGCCCCGCCGACGCCGGCCGTCGCCCCAGAGCCCCCCCGCCCCGCC